>VTLG01000865.1_pt1 | contig 27533 bp, 36 predicted proteins | sample 4694571 | NCBI WGS metagenome assembly VTLG01 (sample SAMN12604809, study PRJNA352737) | marine metagenome | biome: ENVO:00000447; feature: ENVO:00000209|ENVO:00000569|ENVO:01000036; material: ENVO:00002151; isolation source: viral sequences binned using virsorter ...
AAGTCTTAGGCATTGAGCGAAACACCTACTACAAATGGAAAGAGTTGCCGGGCGTGCCGGCCAAGCGGGCGTCAGAATTTAACGTGACCGCATGGCGCCAATTCATCATCGACAACGGTTTGAAGTCGCGCCGGCCAGACGTTAAAAACGAAACACTTGGCGACCTTCAACGCGACAAGCTTGCGAAACAAAACGAGTTGTTGCAGATCGACATTGATGTGAAGCGCGGCGACTTGTTACCCCGCGGCGAAGTGCAAACCGAGTTGACGCGCATGATCGCTCAATTCAAGTCGGTTCTTTATACCAAGCTGGAAGCTGAATCGCCCCCGGTGTTGGAGGGACAAAAGGCGGCGGAAATCCAATTGCATTTGCGGCAAGCATTGGGTGAAGCGTTCGAACAATTGAACGGGGATAAATGGGCATGACCTACGTCGAACAAGTAGCCCGCGCCGCAATCCGCCCCCGGTCAACGGACGCCCCTTGGCTTTGGGCCGAAAAAAATATCACGGTTGATAAAACATCACCGTTTCCCGGCAAGTACAAATCGACAACGGCGCCGTGGACGATGCAACCGATGGAAGTTTTCGCCGATAACCGCGTGCGCGAGTTGTCAATCATGTGTTCCGCGCAATCGGGTAAAACGCAAATGGTGATGATTCTTTTGGCTTGGGCGATTGCCGAAGACCCCGGCCCGGCGATGTGGGTGCAAGCTGCCCAAGACGAAGCTAAAACTTTTGCCAAAACTCGATTGATGCCAACGCTTGAAGCGTGCGACCCCGTTGCCGCTTTGTTCCCCGAAGACCGTCACAGTAAAACGACTTTGGAAATCAATTTCGCCAGTATGCCGCTAGTCATCAACGGCGCGAACTCCCAAAGCAAATTGCAATCCAAGCCGATTCGTTGGTTGTTTCTTGATGAGGTTCGAAACTACCCGGCCGGCGCGTTTGAAATGGTGAGCAAACGAACGCGGGCTTTTTGGAATGCGCGAAAGGTTTTAATCAGCACGCCAAACGATGTTGATGATCACGTTGATCGAGCTTTTAAGGAAGGCGACCAACGCATTTATTTGATCGCGTGCCCCGAGTGTGGCGAGCGTCACGAATTGGAATTTGAAAATCTAAAATGGGTAACAGATGAAACAACCTATCGAGACAACAAATGGGATTTTGACGCCCTGACCCCGACGATTCGTTATGTCTGCCCCAAGTGCCAAGCCGAGTTGCCTGACCGGCCTGACATTCGAAAGCAGATTGCAAATTCTGGAATTTGGAAAGCGACAAACCCGGACGCGCCAACGCAAAAGGTTTCGTTTCGATGGTCGGCGTTGCTTCCCCCTTGGGTACGTTGGGCCGACCTAGTGCAGGAATTTTTGGCGGCACGGGCAGCGATGAAAGTGGGATCAGTTGAGCCGTTCAAAACTTTTCGTTGTGAATCGCTTGGGTTGCCTTGGTCAACCGAGTTATCCGAGGAAGAAACCGAAATTGATTTGGCAAAGCACGACGACGCTTGGCCTTGGGACGGTGAAAAATATCGGTTCGCGACTGTCGATGTCCAAAAAGATCATTTTTATTTTTTGGTGCGTGCATGGTCGGCAGATGGTCAAAGCCGTTTGGTGCATTGGGCCAAACCAACAAGCTTCGAAGACTTGGAAGCGTTACGAATCGAACACAAAGTTGAAAAACATTTGCTGTTCATCGACTCAGGCTATTCAGCCAACCGGGTTTATTCCGCTTGCAACGAATACGGTTGGACGTGTCTTAAAGGCGGCGCGGCCAAAGACTTCACGCACAAAAGCCGAGACGGCAAAACCATCAAGCGGGCCTTTAGTCAGAAAATCCAAATCGACCCCGGCCAAGGCACCAGCAAAGCCGGCCGGCTCAAAACCGTTCCCCTTTTCCATTGGAGCAACCCGACTTGCAAAGACATTTTGGCGAACTTGCGCGACGGCAAAGGCGCTGAATGGTTGGCATACTCTGAAGCCGGCGAAGACTATGAAGCGCAAATGTTTTCCGAGCGTAAAGTTCAACGCCACGACCGAGCCGGGCAAGCGGTTTACGAATGGCGGAAAATTGGCAAGCGGGCCAATCACTTGTGGGATTGCGAATGTATGCAAGTCGTGGCGGCTTTGATGGGGCGCGTTTTAAGGGATTTTTGAACGTTGTCAATTTCTGCACCTTTTTTGAAATAAAGGGTACACAAATTGAATTGTTTACTTTTTTTATTTTTTTAAGTTTTCTTATTGACGCAAACCCAACAGTTGGGTTTTAATGTTTCCAGCGCGAGGGAATAAGCCCAAGCCAAAACAAAAACGAAAAATGACTTTTGAAAAATTAAAACAACTTGGCCAAGATGCAATTCCTAATTGTGAAGCGGATTGGGGAAGCGAACGGCAAGTTGACGCGGAAACTTTATTTTATAACAACTTGCAAAATTACATTTCCAAAGAAGCTTTTGAAAAATTCGAAACCTTTGGCTTGAAAGCAACTTGTGAAGAAGCAATCAAGCACGCCCTTGAACTTGCAGCAAACAAATGACAACCGACGAAGCAAAAAAAATAATTGTCGCTCACAATTTAATTTTTAACAAAGATAACAATGGTTATGCTTATTTAACTAGCAAGGATGGCCAAGAGGTGCTTGATGAATGGATTGAACTTCATTCCGACGTTGCAGATGCCTTTTTTGTTTTAGCATGACAACCCACAAGTGTCCGCATTGCAACAAGCCAATCAACATTGGTCAGATTTTGGGCAGCGTCACAAGCGAGGCTAAAGCGGCGGCAGCAAAAGCCAACGCAAGCAAACCTCCTGCCCCCGGTAAAAAGCCACGCGGCCGGCCCCGTAAAAAAACCCCTTGAGATGTCGGCGACTTCGTTTTGAATGGAGTCGCTTTTTTCATAGTTTTGAAGGTTTAGGTTCTTTTTTCTTATCAGCGCCCGAGTGTCAAAGCTCGGGCGTCCTGCCTTTTACGGGGTGCAATTGCCCTTGAAATGTTCGCCAAATCCATAAACTCGGGGAATGGCCGAGGGTTTATTTCTCGATTTTTCAACATCTGAAATCACAACAATTTTGGCAAAAGCCAAAACTTTGGTGACTGATGGCAAAACGATGATGAGTTATTCGGTCGGCGGAAGGAACGCGACCAAACAATTTTCGTTGCCGCTTGATACGGTTTTGAGGGAATGCCGTTACGCCTTAAAACGCAAAGACCCTGCAACCTACGGGTACGCATCAACCCGGACTTTTGCCAAATTCAGATGATCAAAAACTTTTTCAAAAAACTTGGGTATCTGTTCGATCACACGAACGTTAACCATCGCTTTCGTAATCCGATTCGATCACTTACCCAAGACACGCCCGCGTTGATTCCAACGGGCACGCATCAGCAATTGATTTCGGCCGGCCGTTGGTTGTTTGGAAACTTTGCCCCGGTGCGTGGCGCCCTTTTGGAACAAGCGACTTATTCGGTTCAGCCGTTCACTTGCCAATATGTCGGCAGAGACAAGGAATGGGGCGTTGAAGCTGAAGCTTGGTTGAAAGATTGGCACAAGGTGTGCGACATCCAAGGCCGCGCCGATTTTGAGGAATTGCTTTATTTGGCTTTGATCGGAATTAAACGCGACGGCGACATTGGTGTTTTGCTGACTGAATCCCGCGGCAAATATCCCGCCGTTCAAATGGTGCCGGCTCACCGTATCGGTTCGCGTTCAAATGGCATCATTGCTGACGGGCCATTCAAAGGCCGGCAGATTACAAATGGCGTGATCACAAACGCAAACGGTCGGGCGATTGGTTACGAACTCACTAACGGCCGGCGCATTTCTGCAACTGACTTTTCGCTTTGTTATTTCCCCGAATGGAGTGACCAAAACCGCGGCCTGACTCCATTGGCCGGCGTTGTTGCTGACTTGCAGGATGTCAAAGAATTGCGGCAATACGAGTTGACCGCTCAAAAGGCACAAGCGTCGATTTCGTTAATTGAACACAACGAAAGCGGGCTTGCTGATGACTCCGAAGCGTTCATCGAGCAAACGATTGAATCGAACGCGCTTGATACAACGGTCGAAACCTTGGAGGGCGGCGCGATTCGTTATTTCCGGGCGGGCTCAGGGGCAAAGATCGAAACCGTCGAATCAAATCGACCAAGTAAGAACGCCCAAGAATTTGAAGCGACAATCATGCGGGCCGCGTTTCAAGCTTTGGAATGGCCGTTTGATTTCTCGCTTGATCCCTCAAAGATTGGCGGCGCCGTTGTTCGTTTAGTTGCTGCAAAGGCGCAACGGACGATTGAAAAAAATCAACGATTGGTTCGCAAGATTGCGCGACGTATTGACGGTTATGGAATCGCCAAGGCAATCAAGCTTGGCCTTTTGCCGATGCCGCCAAGTGGTGATTGGTACAGTTGGCACTACCAAGGCCCGCGACGTTTGACCGTGGACGCCGGCCGCGATGCCAATGCCGCCCGCGAGGATTACAAGCTTGGTTTAACAACGTTGCAGGAACTTTACGCCGAGCGCGGTTTGCATTGGGAAGATGAATTGCAAAAGCGTATCGACGAACAACGTGTTTTGTTGGATGCCGCACGAAGCGCCGGCATTGATCCAAATCGTGTGCAACTTTTAACTCCAAACGGATTACAAACAGAAAATGAATAGTGAAACGAAATTAATGGCAATTCATCCGGCTTGCGTGCCGGCCGCACAAGCAATGCTTGGCGCGGTGAATATGCCCGACGACGACGAAGAAAAAAAAGGTTTCGAATATTACGCCGAAAACGGAACGGCAATCATTTCGATCAATGGTGTGCTTGGGCACAAGTTGACCGCGGCCCAAAAAGCAATGGGCGGCGTTGATACGATTGACGTGATTGAAGCCGTTGAAAACGCGGCCGCCGATTCAGACGTGCAAACAATCTTACTCGATGTTGATTCCCCCGGCGGAACGGTCGGCGGCATTCCCGAGCTTGCGGAAACAATCGAAGACGTGCAACGAGGCGGACAAAAACAAATCGTTGCTTACACCGATTCGATGATTGCAAGCGCGGCTTATTGGGCCGTTGCCGGCGCAAACGCAATTTATGCATCACCATCAAGCGAAGTTGGTTCGATTGGTGTTTATATGCCCGTCATCGACACAAGCCAAAGCTTGCGCGAGCAAGGCGTTCAAGTGGAGTTGATCAAGGCCGGGAAGTACAAAGGGGCAGGATTCCCCGGCGTCGCGATTGATGAAGAAGTGCGTTCATTTCTCCAAGCCGAAGTAAACGAAACGTATGATGACTTTGTTTCTTTCGTTTCAAAATATCGCCCCGCGCTTGGAGGCGACAAAATGCAAGGGCAGACATTTAGCGGCAAACGTGCGGCACAAATCGGCATGATTGACGGCGTGAAAAAAAATCTAAAAAACGCCCTTGAGATGTTTTGAACTTGTGCAAAATGAACGTTCAGACGGTTATGACAATTGCAGAGGAAAACAAAAAGTTGACCGCGGACTTGGAAGCGGCAAACGCCCTAGCAGGCGAAGCTGATGCCAAGGTTGAGGAACTATCCGCCAAGGTCGAGGAACTTGCCAACGCGAACACAAGCGCCGAGGCGAAAATTGTGGCTCTTACCGAGGCACACGCTCAAGAGATTGAGCAGGAAAAAACCAAGGTCGATGAAATTGCGAGCGCGAAAGCTTTGGAGATTGTCGCCCAACAAGGTGCCGAGCCCGCTGACGAAAGCGAAGCAAAGCCGGCCGCAAAAACTCTTGATGAGCTTTGGGCGCATTACGCAACTTTGAAAGATACCCCCAAAGAGCAAACCCGCTTTTATCGCGCCGAAATTCGGCCGCTAATCAAATAACAATTTAAACCCATTATAAATAAAGGATAAAACTAGATGGCCAATACCCTCAACGGAATTAATCTCGCTGCGATAGCTCAGTCTGTACTGGACAATCTCAGCGCACAACACACGCCCGTTTCGGCATTCACCACCGATTTTTCAAGTGAAATTGCCGACCAAGGCGAAAGCATCACAACCCGCATTGCAACCGCGGTTTCCGCCGGTGATGCGTCAAGCGGATACTCCGCGACTGACGTGACAAGCTCGGCCAAAACCGTGACGCTCGACCAGCACAAGCATTTCACAATGGCATTCACCGACTTGGAAATTGCCAAAGGCGGAATGAATATGCTAGAGCGGACTTTCGTGCGCCCTGCAACTCACGCCGTGATCAATTCGATGGTCGATGCCTTGATGGCATTGGTTGTCTCTTCTGAGTTTGGTAACGTGGCAACCGTCGCGGCAGCAGACTTTGGGGCCGACGATGTGGCAACTTTGGCTGGCGACTTAACAACGTTAAACGTTCCCAAAGATGAACGCGCCTTGATCATTAAGCCGAGTTATTACGCAAGCTTGGCCAAAGATAACGCGGTGCAAGCGTCTTATGCCACAACGTTAGACGACTCTTTAAGAAACCACAGCGTGCCGCGTGTTCACGGTTTTAACGTTTACGAATATTCCGACATTCCGAGCAACTCTCAAAACCTTGAAGGTTTCGCTTGTGGCCCGGAGGCGCTTTTGATTGCCGCACGTCAACCGGCTATTCCGCAAAACTGGTCTGGCGCCGTTGAGTCGGTAACTGATCCCGATTCTGGTCTTACGATACAACTTCGGTCTTGGTATGAGGGAAAAGACGGAAAGCAGATGATAACCTTGACGACAATTTTTGGCGTGTTGGTTGGTTCTAACAGTCTGAAACGAATCAAATCTTCTTAATGAAGTGCGTAATAACAATTGGCCGCAAGGGCAATAAATACAAAGCCTTGTATGTAGGCGAAAGTGCCACCGATGCGATTGCTAAGATGCAAGAGCAAAAAGCCGGCACCGATGAAAAAGCTGCCTCGTATGACGAGATATGCGTTTTCCGCCGGCCGATACACTTCAAGCGCCGCCGGCTCTTAGCTTAGTCACTCGGTTGTTTGGACATGATTGAGCCCGGCCGTTTAACAGCGTGCCGGGTTTCTTTTTAAAAAATGAGTGAATATACCGACGACATTGCCGAGATGATTGCCGATTGGCCGGTGAGCTACACAATTGGCGCGGTTACTTACACCGGCACCGTCGCAACCATTGACCAAGGCAACGATTTAACCGAGGGCGGATTTCTTGACGACGTTGACGCGGTTTTGATCGGCAAAAAACAAGATCACTCGACGTTGCCGGCGATTGGCACGCAAATCACGATTGGCACAACCCAATATCGAATCAATCGAATCACCACAACCCCGGCCGACGCCGCTGAAGTGCGGTTTGGGCTTCAACACGCGACACAATGAGTAATTACAATATGCTGGAACAAAAGCTTGAGGAAGCGGCGCGACAAGTTTTGGCCGATGATTCCGGTTTTACGATTACTCCATATTGCGGCGAAGATGATGAAAACCTTGGGTTGCCGCGGGCCGTTTGCATGGTCGAAAGCGCGACCGAGGAACAACACGGCGCGGGCAATTACCGAGTGACCTTGACGGTTCGCCTAACTAGCAACGCCGACGACACAACGCCGGCCGCACACGCATTGAACGTCGAGAAAATGCGCGACCTATTTCTCGACGACGCAATTGCCGCAACATTAAGCGCAAACGATTCAGAATTTCACGTTTTGGGCATATACGAACGCTCAACATCAAAGGGCATCGAGGAACGCAACCGATTCGCCGAAGTATCCCTTGAGATGTTGGCGGCGCCCTCTAATCTTTAACCAGTAAAAGTAATAAAATGGGACAACAAGCATTGAACCAAATCACGAAGACCGTATCAGCAACCGGAACGCCCGAAGCTTTGGGTTCCGGTGCCGTGCGGGCTCATTCGATCACATTTTTTGCAATGAAAGCGGCGCGAACAAACAACGCCGGCCGCGTTTATATCCAAGTTGCAAGCGGCAACGATACTGCCGGCGCCCCGCTTGATCCGGGCGATTCGGTCACGTTCACCGCAAACGGCCAAGATGAGTATTTTTCTGATTCTCAGTTTTACATCGACGTTGAAACTGCCGGCGACGGCGTGGTTGCTATTTACAACAAATGATAACCGTAAACAAAGCCAACCCGACCCCCGGCGAAATCACGTCCAGCCTTACCGGCTCCAGCGGTGATGGTAGCGGACTCCATTTTGACGGTTCGGCAGGTGCTATCAGTCTTGGCAGTTCAATGCCGGATTTAGGCACGAAGTATTCGCTGGAGTTCATTGTCAAAGGCGATGCAAGAACCGGCGAAACCTACTTGCTTGACGCTTACAATTCCAGCAGCACAAAGCGGTTAACTTTTGTTTGGACTGTTAGCGGCAACATACAGCTAAACATCAACACATCGTCAACGGCTTCATTTATTGCTACACCGGATAATGGCGAAGTCGTACACTTGCTTTTAAGTGTGGATGGTACTTCAGCTACCCTCTACAAAAATGGCAATTCCGTCAGCACTAAGACCGTCGTCGCTAATGCTTTATCCGGCGCAACTTCAAGCCACATTGGCGCAAGCCAAGACGGGTCTGCTAATCGTTTCAACGGAACCATATATCGCACGAGGTTCTGGAATCACGCATTATCCAGTACAGAGGTGCAGACAGCGTTCGAGCGGGCAGACGTTGATTTTGCTGACCAGTATGGAGAACAAAACCTAGTAGACGCTGCCGCGAGTGCGTTCACAAGCGGGGTTTACAACTGGGTGGCTTATGGCACAAACGGGGTTGCCAACGTCAGTAATAATTTAGTTATCACGTATGCAGATAATGCGTCTGGCGCGTATGTCTACCTGCGAGACTCAACTGATTTAAATCAGAATTTAGTTGTCGGCAAAAAATACCGACTGCGAATCACAGCAAAATATGCGGGGGGTTCCTCTGGCCCACGGTTTACTGTTAACACTCAAGACGGTTTAGCGCACGGCACAACCCTCACGACTTCGTTTGCGGAAGATGTTATTGAGTTCACCGCACATCACGCCACAAATGTATTTGTCAGTTTAGAGTCAAGTATGGGCACAAGTAACGTGGTTACGATTGACAGTTGGCAAGTTGATGAAATCGGCTGCGTTTCAGATTATCAAACTTCGGCGGCAAACCCTCTGCAATCTCTCACCGTTCAGGATGCAAGCGGCGCAGCGGATGGCACTTGTTCAGCAAGCGGCGTGACGCAAGTGCAGCCGGTGGTTCAGTTGAACAGCACCAGCGCACGAATCGGCACTACTGCGGCGACTCCTGCGGATGGTGAGGTGGTAGCTACCAGCGTTAAAGCCGAAACATACCGTTCAGCTAGGTCAGACGGCGACGTTTATATTCAGGCGGCGACAGCGAGCGATTTCGTTGCGATAGGCACTCAAGTTTCGTCGAACATTCTGAAGGTAGACGGCAGCGGGAACGTGACTGTCAATGGCGGCGACTTAAAACTCAAAGCACCGGCAGGAAACCAGACTGATGCCGAGTTGCTGTTTTCATCGCCGAACAATTCAGCTTACGGCAGCACCTTTGCGATAGACTCAAAGATTCTTTCGACAGCAAACCAAACCGACAACGCATACGGGTCTAAACTTAAATTCTATACAAGCGACAACAGCGATACTGTTACCGAGAGGGCGACGATTGACAGCAGTGGGAACGTACAAATCGGAACCGGCAGTTTGGCGGCAGTTGGAAGCGGCCCAACGCTGGGGCTGGTAGGTGCTGCGCCAGAAATCACGCTGAGAGACAGCGCGACCGGCACACCTTATGCCGTTATGCGAACCAACGACAACGGCAATCTGATTCTTGAAGCCGACTCTGGCGACAATGCTGGTAGTTCGGGTATTGAATTTAAAGTTGACGGAGCCACGAAAGCGACCATCGCCTCTTCTGGAATTGGCTACTTTGACGTTGGTGGCATCAATCTTGGAAACGAGACGCTTTCTGTTTACAGAAAAGGCACGTTTGCGCCCGGACTGTATTACCAAAACGGTAGTGGCGTAACTATCGGCGGCACAGCTTACGCCTCACACGGCGATAGCGACTACATAAAGCAAGTCGGCCAATACGTTAAGGTTGGCAATGTTGTTCACGTTCAGATTTTCATAGAAGCGGCAATTGCTGGTTCAATTCCCAACGACAACTTCGGCGTTCAAGGTTTGCCGTTTACATCGCAAAACGTAACCGACGACAGATGCCTGCTAAACGCATATACAAACGGGGGCGGCAGCGTTAATCACGCGATGGTATCAGCTAATTCAACAGTCGCAGTTTTTGAAACAATAAACGGTTCAGGAAATTTAGCTGATGATGTTGGCACAGGTTCTAACATTCGCATTCACATATCAGGTACTTATATAACGTCCTAAAAATGGCATTAGAAAAAACAGAAACATTGAGGCACGACATCGAAGCGAACGGCATCGTTTTCGTGGAAACCGTCACAACCGTTACCGATGACGGTGCAGTAGTTGGAAGCAACAATCACCGCAAGCCAATCACTCCCGGCGATGATTATTCTGCCGAGGCAGAAGTGACTAAAGCGATTTGCGCGGCAGTTCAAACGGAGTCTGTTGTGTCGGCGTTTGCTGAAGCGCAAGCAGCGGCAGAACCGGCGGCAGAAGAATCTAGCGAAGGAGAATCTGAAGAATGATTGAACTCAACACAGTACCCAACTTGGAAGCGGGTCTAAATATCAGCAAGGTCGTCGTGCAACTCAACAGCGTGAACGATTCGCCGTATCAGTTGCAGTACAGCGTGACCGGCTTTGGCAAAGACTCAGAGGGCGCGTTTTTCCCGAACCCGCTGATGTCAAAGCTGTTTGTCATTAGCGGCGAGACATGGACAAATTGGACGCCTGACGCTGCCGGTTCCGATGATGAATATGTTTCCGGTCTAGTGCTGGCCGATTTGGGACTTGAAAAGGCGGCCGAAGAAACCCCGGCTGAAGAAACCCCGGCCGAATAAAAAGGCCGATGAGTGGGCACCGACACCGTCAATCTGATTCAAACGCTGGGTTTTCCAGTTGTGTCAGCGGCGGCAGTCGGTTGGTTTGGGTATCGTGTGGTTTTTTACGTCCTGCGGGATATGTCAGCAGAGATCAAAAACCAGTATGAAATCACGATCAAGTTGATCGACGCGACGAACAATGTGCGTAAAGAAATTTGCAACGTGGAAAAAAGACTCGCCGAGATTCGTGAGCAACACCGCAATTTCCAGCATTTGCTTGATCGCGATGGTAGTGGGCCAAGGGTGCATAAATCTACGGGGAATAAAAGAAATTGATTTAAGCTTTGGAGGTTTGGAAGCGGAATGGTATCCGCCTGAGAAAATCCCCGTCCAAGTTGAAAAAACCAAGTTTCCGCTTTTGATGGAAATGAACAAAAAAAATTGATGTTTTCGGTTAAACTAAAAGCGACAGACGAAAAGCCGGCGGCGCGTGTCGATGTGGAAGTTGGCGACGCTATTGAGTTTGGCATGACGTTCACATTGAGGGTTTTTGAAGCTGAAAACCTTGGGGCGGGCCTTGATCGTTGGGAGGAAAAAACCAACGAAATGCAAGTGATGACGGTTGACGGGGATGCGTGGAATGCGTGGCAAGATCAAAACGATTATGAATATATCGGCGGGCTCGCCGCGGCTAAACTAGGGCGCGAAATTGATGAATGAAATTGTCGATATGGCAAAGGCAGCGGGCGCCGGGACAAGCGGCGTTGGCATTTGGTATATTAACGAAATTAGTGCATTTGTTCAGCTTGGCGTTTCGGTTGCCTGTTTAATTTATCTTGTTTTGAAATCAATTTTTTTAATCAAAAACAAAGGAAAATGAGCGAAGAAAAAAAACAAACTAAACCCGGAATAAAAACCACAGAATTTTGGTTTTCAACAATTGCCGCGGTCTTGGGAATATTGTTTGCCTCGGGCGCAATCGCTGAAGGCTCAAGCCTCGATAAGATTATGGGCATGGCCGCGACGGTCATGGCCGGGCTTGGCTACACGGTGAGCCGCGGGCTTGCAAAGAAGGGAAGTTAAAGCGTGCTTGAGGCAATTCTTGCAATTGTCGCAGCGTTAATCGGCGTTTGGTCAAAGAAGAAAATCAACGCGCTGGAAGATGAAAAACGCGAATACAAAGAGGCGCTTCACGAAATTGATTTGGCCATTGCGACAGGCAACGAAGATCGCGTCAATCGCCGGCTTGATTCTGTTTTGCGCCGGTTGCAATCATCCGAAAATAGTGGTGATACCGGCGGACAAGAAGATGACCCGCATGGAAGCGGGCCTGACTTACGCATTTGAAATTCCGGGGTATCATGTGCCCGATGCGCGTATGCAAGAAATCTTGCAGCAACTTGAAGCCAAGGCCGCGGAATGAATATGGAACTCGACACACGCGAGTTTCAAAAGGCGCTTTTAAAATACATTCCAACCACTAAACGCGACTTGCCCGAGATAGTGAACAAGCGGGCAATCAATGTTGCGTTCAAAGCGATTCGCTTCACTCCAAAAGCCAACGCGGCAAAAATTCGCCGGGCGCTTCGTTTAAAAAGCCGGCTCAACGCCCCATTGGCTTCGTTGATATTAAACAAGCTTCAAGGCAAGTACGGTCGCAAAGGTTATTATGGCGCCGAAATGCGGGCAGAGGTCGAAAAATTTATTAAGGGGCGCGTGCGTGGCATTGGTTATTTGAAATCCGGTTGGCTTGCTTCCGCTCAACAAATGGCCCGCTTGGCCGGCATGAAGGTCGGCAGATCGAGGGCAACCAAGGTTTATGGCAAAGGCGAACACGGCCAAGCCAGACACGCCAAGCCCGGTTGGACGCCAAGCGCCACAATCATCAACTTGGCCGAAGGAATTGCCGACGTTGGCAAGCCGGCCTTGCAAAAGGCGATTAACGCTGAAGCCCGCGAAATCATGCGGCACGTCACGCGCAAGCTGAAAGGCACGGCACGAAAGCAGGGCATTCGCACGCGATGATTTCCCTTGAGATGTTGCCAAAATCAATAAACTGGATGGATGGCGACGATTAAAGGTAAAGGCGTTGTTTTTGGAATAACCGCAACAGGATTCAGTTTTGCCGGCGTTGCGGCAAACGACCTTGAGCCCACAGGTCAGACAATTCGGCACGAAGCCGAAATCACTCGTTACAAAGACAAAGACGGTGATGACGTTGGCGGTGTTGTTTACAACCGCACGAAGCGCATGACGCTGAATGCTTACCCGACCGCAACAACAATCGCTGACGCAAAGACGGCAAACAATTTACCCGTGATTGGTGTGGCTTGTGCAATCACCGACCCCGACGACGGTGAAGCTGCCTCAAATTGGATGTTGGAAAGCGCCGAAAAAACAAAATCAAACACCGAGATCACAACGTGGACGCTTGAGCTTTCCAACGGTCTTGACGTTGATTATTCAGCCGACGCATCTTAACCAATGGCAACCGACGCCGACCATGTGGCGGCGATTTTGCCCGATGCCTTTGTCGTACTTGGCCAAAAATTAAAGCCGTTGACCTTGGGCCATTTGTTTTGGCTTGAAAAACTCGACTGCAAAACAGTCGGCAACCTCAACGACTTAATTTGTGCAATTCTTGTTTGTTCAAGCGATTGGCAAAGCTTTGAACGCACGGCGTCAAGTTGGTCGCTTCGATTACGCTTGCGAGTGTGGCAATGGCGACTGTCTTGGCGTTGGCGGAAAGACAAGGGCGGGCCATTAAAGGCAATCAACCTTTTTAACCAATATTTGAACGAAGCTTGCACGCCGCCTGACGTTTTTACCAAGGGCGAAAACAACGGCAAAATCGGCACCCCTTGGCTGTACCATTTAAAAGCCGTTTTACAATCCAAGCTTGGTTACACGCGGGCCGAGGCTTTAAGCCTGACCATGCGCGAAGCCGTTTACGATTATTATGCACAAGCAGAGTTAAACGGCACAATTGAGCTTGTTTCTGAAAGCGATAGAGAAATGCAACGGATCGCAAACGAAAATCACAACCGATTGCAGGAACTTGGGCGCGAACGTTTTGGGAGTTTCAATTAAATGGCTTTAAACTTAATCGCAAAGCTTGGCCTCGATGGCAAAGGATTCCAAGCCGGCTTGGCAAAGGCCAACCGTGACACGCGCAATTTTGCCGGCGGCATCAAGCGGCAGTTTGTTGGAATGTTTGGCGTTGCTGCAATTGGCGTTGCCATCAAACGCGCAACCGATTACGCCGACGAAATAAACAACTTGAGTCGCCGGCTTGGTGTGTCGTCAAAGGCGTTGCAGGAGTTTAACTACGCGGCCAATTTGTCGGGCTCAGATTTAAAGACCGTCGCAACGTCGCTTCAACGTGTTCAAGAGGCGCAAGAGCGTCTGAAGAACGGCAATAAGCAAGCGGAGGAAAGTTTTAAGCGTTTGGGCTTTTCATTCGATCAAGCTTTGCAAGTTAACCCGGCGGAAGTGTTTCGACGTGCCGGCGAACAATTTGCCAATCAAAGTTTAAGCCCGGAAAACTTTGGTGATATTCGAACGCTATTCGGCGCCGAAGCCGGCCCGAGAAATATACGCATATTGACCGAAGATTTGCAGTCAATGGCACAAGCGGCAGTTTCGTCGGGCGCGGTTTTGTCAGATGAACAAATTCAAACCGCGGCCAACTTAAAAGACACAATTGCAGTTTTGAAGATGCAATTTCTTGGCCCGTTTGGGGCGGCGCTTGGAACGCTGGGAAATATTATTATTGAGGCAACCGCGCATTTCCGGGCGCTACTCGTTGCAATTCAATCTGGTGTGATGGCTTTTCAAGAAAGAGGCAAAGCGCCGCCAAGGCGAACAGCAACCGAAGTTTTTGCCCATAATTTACGCAAACACTTTCAAGACGCAACAGGCATTACACTACCAGATCAAGAATATGACAGACGTGTTGAAGCAAAAATGCAAGCGCGGGCTGAATTTTTTAAAAACAACCCAACAAGCCCAACACAAGCTTTTCAAAATGCTTATGTTGAAGTTTTAAGCGAGGAACTAGAAAAAATATCGAACCAATTTGACCAAGCCCAAGCGTTACGCCAATTGATGACATCAACGGCAGGAATTTCAGCCCCGTCTGCAACAAAAGCGCCGACAATTAAATCTGATGAACTTGCCAAAATGGGTTTATTCATAGGCGGGCGAGGCAACCCCGTTATGAAAGAGGCGCAAAAGCAAACCCGCGAATTGCAACAAGTCAAAGTTGAAGTTCAGACGCTCAACAAACAAATCAAAACCAAACTCTGATGGCACTATTTAAGGGAACAGCATCGGTCATCGAGCAAGCGCCAGAACGCGCTTGGGATTCGGTCAACGGTTACACAACAACCCGAATTTACGTTGGCAACAAAACCAAGGTTGAACAGTTTTCGTCGGGATACATTAACGATTCAAGCGGCGCGAGCATTGTTGCCGGGTACTCAAACGCAAGTATTTCTTACGATGGGCCAAGCGCAACTTTGCGGCTTACATATAGCGGCACAAACTTTGGCGCCACATCATCAAGCACGTCGAACTTGCAACCAAGTGCCAGCGATATTGCCGGTGTAACGCTTTCAAATATTTGGTATTTAGAGGGGAACGACTTGGAAAAGGATTTGTTTCACCTTGAGGATATGCAAGCAATCTTTAAGAACACGACAAACGCCAATTTGTCGGCATTTCGCAAAGATTGGGACGAAGCGACTTCCGCCAGAACAAACCCGGACGACGTGCCATTTGCGGCGTCGTCAAAATATAGCGGCACCGTCAACGGCATGAACGCAACGGCGCAAGCGGCATACGTCAAAAACATTTACATCAGCGCATTGAGAGGAACCGAGTTTTTCACGGTCAGTCAATACGTTTTGCGTAATATCAAGGTTGTTCCCCCAACCACAAATCAATCACCAGAACACGCAAACGTAGGCAGTCAATTTACTAACGCATTGATGACCGCAACAAGCGGCAACGGCCAAAGCGTGCCGGCCGTTATGTTGTCAGGCATATCAAGCGGGTTTTGGCTCAAGCGAACCCCAAGCGTCGAACAAACAACCGAAGGCAATTACCAAATCACCAAGGAATTTTGGTATTCGGAGGATTACGACACGAACATTTACGGCACGGCGATTTCTAGTTAATGAAATTACAACACACCAGACCAAGCGGCGACGGGCAGATTGCAAACGCGATTAAAAAGCTTCAACGTGAAGTTGAAGGATTACGCGCAAGCCAAGCGCCAAACGCATTACTTTCGCGAACAACTCGGGGCACGGCAGTCAGGCCAAACGCCGGCCCGTCTAATATATCAAACACGCACGTCGTCGCTCGTTGGTTGTGAAATGCCGGTTGAATATACAAAAGCCGAAAAGGTTTGGCCGGGCAAACGCTTATCATCGAGGGATTACAACAAGCTCGCCCTTGCGTTTAATGATCGGTTGAAACAAGGCGTCGCCGACCCGTCTTGGCGTTTGTTTTGGTATGCTCACTCGCTTTTTCGGGGAATGCGAAACCCTGACGCGGCCGGCAACAATTGGGCCGCGGAAGATGAATGGTGGAAGTTTTATTCTCACATCCCCAAGGATAGCGATTTGCGTTGGCCCGAAGCCGGGCCGGGCTTGCCCGAGGGCATAAACGTCGCCAATCCGATGGGCGCGTTTATTTATGGACGCGAGCCCGAAATTGAAGCTGAAGACGGTAGACTAAACGCGAACGGACGTTTTGACGGGGCCGAATCAACTACCGACCCGCCGACCGGGGTTCCCCTTTATTTGGTTGTCGGCGGCAGCATAACCGCGCCAACTACAAACGAACATTACTGGACTTTGGCCAAGCATCAACGCGGCGCGTGGAATCCCTCACTTGATCGCAATTTTAAAACGGCTTGCGCGTTGGCCGCGGCTCAAGAGCATGGCAAAATTGATTATGCCCCGTCGCAATATTATCTGAAGGGGTACGGAGGTTTTCACGGCGTGCCGGCAATCAATTCATCAACGCCAACGTGTGAAGATGGGTACACGCCAAACTACACGCTGAAGTTTGATTCATTAGTTTCGGGCGTTGCCGACAAGACGTTTGGAACGTGCCCGGAAAACCCGACCGACGTTTATTTGTATTATGAGGGTTTCGCCTCTTATTTGTTGCTGAAATTCAACGGCACCGTCGAATCACTACCGTTGGCCGATTGGAACGAAGGCCCGTACAATAACGAAGCTTATTTGCAACGAGTCAAAGGCCAACAACTCAACCAAGTGTTGAATTTCTTTGCGAAGGAATACCGAGGCACAACAAGCGAGCGCGACGATACGGACATAATTTCAAGCCGGGCTTTTCCCTTTCAAGATTTCCTCACGTCGCAATATCCATTGGCGCCGGCTTACGGGACAGTCTCAAGCGGCAACATCACGGCACAATATAAGTCTTTTACTAAAACCGGGCCGGCTTTGGTAAATTCAAGTTTCACAGTCGATTCAACAAGTTCGTACCAAATAAATGACAAGTTTTGTTTTGGCGGTTTTTATGCAAAAGACGCGGGCTCATTTAGCGGCGAAATAGAAATTGACGTGATTGCGGACGGCGACACGTTGACGACTTTCAAACTCAGCCAAGGCAGCGACTATCTTCAATATTTTAAACATCCGCGGCGTGAATGTTTAGTAGAGTTTAAAATGGCAACAACTTTGCCAAGCGGGGCAAACGTGACCATCGAGGTTGCCGAGTTGCTGAACTATGCGCCCGGCATTTACGACGCATACGTTGTCACGCGATTAGCAAGTTGCGCCACGTTATCGGGCAGCATGGACAAACGCGGCGAAACGTTTTCCAGCGCCAAAGCTGCCGGCGAAAACTTGTTGGAGATCGGTTGCATTGCAAACCTTTCAAGCACTGTCGGCGGCGTTGATCGCGAAGACCAAATTAACACAAATCCGGTTTATGAGGCGGGCCGGCAAATGATTCACGACTCGTTGCGCTTGGCCGAACGGCATTTGTTGACGGGGTATGAAGTTATTGAAGAAAACAGCACGCAAAAATCAGTTTTGTACTTTAACCGCTACGCCCGCGGGATGAATAACAAAGATTTAGACGTTTTCCGTGGGATTGCTGCCCCGACCGATTCAGTTGCAAGCGGCGACTTGGTGCAAGGCGAGGTTTACGAGGTTGTTAGTGATGAATCCAGTTACGGAGTCGAGTACGAGGGCACGACTTACACCGACGGCCAGACGTTCACGGCGACCAATGAGCGGGATTACACCACAAGCCCAAGCGACGCTGATCCGGTTGCCTATGTTGTGCCGCACAACGGGATTCGATCAACTCCCCTGCCCGATGACAAAAAAGACCCGTTGCGCGGCCAGACGAATGAATGGCAAATGTTCGTTTCAACAAACGTTTACAAAAATTCTGATTCGTCGATTTACAAGCCCGAGGCGTTTGCCGACGTGTTGGGCTTTTTAAATGACCGTTGCACCTTTTTATCGGATGCGTGGCGCCATTCAACGTCCGAAGCTCAAGAAATCCGCCGTCATGTGACGTATAACCAAAAGCCAATCATGCGGCCCGAAAATCCGACCGGCTACCGGCATTTACTGGGAACCCATTGGACGGGCGACGATTATTTTCCGGGCTGGAACTCGTTAGTGCGAAGCCAAAACGTTTTCAACTCTGATTGTCAAAATTTGTCGTCGTCAACAAACTGCACCGGAGTAATCAACCATCTTTCGAGTTGCCAAATTTATCGCCCCGATTACGAAATTGAAAAAGTCGAGCGCAACGGGGCAACCGGCGTCAAAGTGACTTTAAAAGGCCGACTGCAAAACGAGTCGGCACCAATTACCCCATCAAGCGGCGTTGTCATTGCTAACAGTCAAACGGGATGGCAGAACGCAACAACCGGAAGTTTTGCACCACAATATCGAACCGACGAAAACGCCGTCCTTGAATATTTGCTGTATGTTAACGCCGGCCAAAATTGCACGTTGCGAACCGGCGACGTTGCAATTGACGCAAACAATGGCTCGGGTTTTTACACCAACGATTTTTTTGGCAATTGCTTTCCGCGTTTTTATTTCAGCCGCAACATTCGCCACGTTTACAACGATAAGCCCGACAATTATGACACGGCCGACACGCCGGCTTTTTCAGATGAGTTGCTTTACATGGAATTTATTTTGCAAGCGATTTGCGGTGGGTTTGTCGATATGGAAAGCACGCTGAAGCTTACTTGCACGCATCAATCAAGGTTGTACGACTACACTTTCCCAAATCTTTGCCAACAAGCATTGCGCCAAGGCCCGAAGTATCTTGACCCCGTTGCGGTTACTAAAGACGGCACAACGTTGGATTGGGAGGCCGTGGAGGGCGTTCTTTACACGGTTTACGGAGTTGATACGGACGGCGACAAACATTTGATTGCCCAAGAAGTCACGCCGACAATCACAACGTCAACGAGTTACAGTTATTATCTAGCGTACGGGTACGGCAAGGGCACAAGCGAGCTTGTCGATTTTACCGTGACTGATACCGATGCCGGCGGGCACACAATCAATTGGATTGCGACTGACGTTGACCGCGTGCGCTACTATTTACGCGGGCGGGGAAATTCTTCGTCAACGTGGGTTTATTGGACGGGATCAAGTTGGACGGCAGGAAAATCAAGCGCCCTCGATGCTGATTCGCCAATCACTTTATTAAGCACGCAAAAAAAACAGCAATATCGAATCGAAGCGGATTACAACGGCTCAAAGCGATGGATGGAGTTTTTGCCCGGCGACATTCGCGAAGACAACGCCCAAGGTTTTGGGCCGTTTCCAAATACAAATTTATATGCCCGAATTTTCAACAATCTAGTCAGCGCGGTTAACTTGCTGCAACGAGCCCGCATTGAATTGCCGTTGACGTTTGAATATCGTCATTCTGCCGTCACTTATTTGGGCACCGAATCAGTCGATACCGGAATCGACATGGAGGCGAACACCTACCCGTTTGACTACACTTGCACCGAAGGAACAACAAAGGTCGCCGCGGTTGATAACTTTACACCGTTAAACGGCGAAACAACTGGTTCATACGGAGGCAGCGCAATTAGCGACAGGGCGCTTGCCACAGATGCGACCGCTTGGGCAACCGGAACGTCGATTGATTCAAGTTATGAAGTCGATTTAGGCGGGCCATTTTCGGCAGCTTGCGGAAGCTCAAACAAACAAGGCGCATTAACGGCGGCAAGCGGTAACTTTTATTTAGTCTCGCGTAATTACAAGGGCGAGGTTCGTGTTCAAGATGATCCGATTAAATACGCTTTGCCATCAACCATCCGAACACAATTCACCGCGGCGCCGGGATTGCTTGGCGTGACAAATCACAGTTTTAAGCGGCACAAGATCGATGCAAGTGGTTCATACGGCACAAACGGGCAAAGTGGTTCGCCCATCACCGTAACAACGGAAAAATATTTGGCAATTGAGGAAGATATTGATGTTTGTGGTTTCTTTGAAGACGGGCAAGTAATTGATGCGGCCAACAACCCGTTTTATTCGGAGTTTACCAAATCAAGTGCGTTCAGTTATGATCAAAGGTCAATCAGCGCGACGAACTACTTTGCCGGGCATGGTAGCCATTGCACGTCAGTTTTTACGCCGTTCACAACCAAACCGATGTGGATCAAAATTGATCTAGTCGAAGCCGATTACCAATTCAATGACTGACCCTGCCAACCTTGCCGAAGATTACGAAAACTTGGCCGGCATCAAGTTGACTTGGGATGCCGTAACCGGGGCAACCAAGTATTTGATTTACCGCATGGACGAAGACACGGGCACAACGCCGGCATACTTGGCTGAGACAACCGCAACCAATTTTATCGACTTTGGCCCGCCGCGCACGACGCCCGACTTGGCCGCAATAAATTACGAATACACCGTCAAGGCAACGGACGGTTCAACCACATCGAGCGGGGCGACTGTAAGCGTGTCTTGCTCGGGCTTGGCACACACCGAAGTTGCGGCAATTGGCCTCGGGCATCCGAAATACAAGATCGGTTCAACGGCCTACACCGCCACGTTATCGGCAATCAGTTATTCGGGCACCGATACAGCAAGCACAACCAACGTCAACGATTCACTATGCTTGACCCTCGCGAAAAGCTTGAGCCGACTTTGAGCGTAAACGCGGCCCGGCAACCCGTTTGGCCCGTCGATATGCCCCCGAGCCTGTTTCGGCGGATTTTGAACGCCTCAAAATCGCTTGTAAGGAACTTTTGGCATATCACCAAGGGCAACACACCGGGCCAAACTAAACTGCAAACCAAGCGTGCAAAAATTTGCCAAACGTGCGAATTTCAACGGCAAGGCGTTTGCGTGAAGTGTGGTTGCTTTTTAAAAGCAAAAACTTGGCTTAAAGCCGAGGCGTGTCCTGTTGGCAAATGGTAAAATAAGCGAAAAAACGCGCCACCAGAACGCCAACGGTTTTAAAAAACGCTTATTTGTTAGGAAAAATGGTCGGGATGGCGAGATTCGAACTCGCGATTTCCTCTTTGGTCATTCGGTCAAATTCCCCTTGTTTTTCGTGTAAAAACGTCTTTTTGCTAACGTTTTAAACTGTTTTGCCCAATCCCATTGGGGAAAAGAAAAGGACACAAAAGGACAAAAAAGGCTTGCCGACGCGCCAACAAAACGCCAACATTTTCCCGCTATGAAAAAAGTTAGAGGCGTTACAAAACAAGACGTTCGCGGCGTTACCAAATACATGACAGAGTATAGACTGGACGGGAAACGTGCCCGCCGGTTTTTTGACACAAAGGGCGCCGCCGAGTTGCATTTGAAATCAATCAAGAATGACCGAGCCGGCGCGGTCGCGAAACTGCACGCCCTCCCCGACGATGTAAAGATTGATTTACTCAACGCATATTTAAGGGCTGAAAAAAACGGGTACAACACGCACGCCGCTTGCGCCGAGTACGAGAAAAGCCCCGAGTGTCTGCCGACGCTTTCATTTGAAGCTGCCCGCGATAGATTCATTGCCGGCAAAAAGCTGAAGAATTTGCGCCCGCGTTCAATCAAAACTTACGAATCAACGTTTAATCACGTTGGGATGACTTTTGACGATTACGATTTAAACCAGATCGCCAAGGTTGATTTTCAAGATTGGTTGCTCGATCAAGGTTTTGAGCCGAAAACCGTCAACAATTACATTGGGCATTTAAACACATTGCGAAATTGGATTGCCAAACAAAACTTTGAAGTCGGCAGATTCAACCCGTTCGACATTGAGAAAATTGAGATCGACGCGGATGACCCCGAGATTTTTGCAATCGAAGACGTTGAACCGTATTTGCGGGCCGCAATACAAGTGCCCGAGGTTGGGCTCGTTGTCGTCTTGGTTTTGCTTTGTGGGCTTCGTGTATCTGAAGCAATCCACACGACGCCCAAAGAGTTTAAATTAGACAAGGAAACCCCAACCGTGACCGTCCGAGGCGCGGCAGCAAAGAAGCGGCAACGTCGCATCATTGAGATCACGCCAAACGCCGTCGCATGGCTTAAAGCCGCAATGGCCGCGGGATGCGTTCAGCCGGCAACTGAAGCGCAATTTATAAAAGCCCGCAAATCCGCCAAATTGCAAACAGCCGCAAACGTCATGCGGCATTCATTTTGTTCGTATCACGTCGCCCGATTCAAAAACAAAAACGAAACGGCCCAAGCTGCCGGCAACTCCCCCCAAATGATCGACGAATTTTACCGTGAATTGGTTGAGCCCGAAGACGCTGAAAAGTTTTTTTCGATTATGCCTTGACCGGTGAGCTACACCGAGGCACATTGCGTGCCGTTCAACGACATTTAAAGACACTAAGACGCCAATAATGCCAAACCAAAGAGACGAACTTAAACGTTCCCTTTCCATGTATCTTTGGGAAAACGACAAGGAGGTTTTAAAAAAACTGGCAGACGATAATGGCATGACTTTAACCGAAGTTGTTGAATTTTTAATAAATGAAGTAAACAACCAAAGCGATATAATTACGCGGAAAAAAATTAACAAATGGAAAACCAAAAACTGAGCCAACTTGAAAACGCACAAAAAAAGCTTTCGCGCTTGCAACTAGAAAGCATTTTTAAATCAATGAAAAAACTGCCCATATATTTTTGGGTGATGTCATTATTGTTGATTACCCTAATTGGGGTAACATTGCAGCAAAATAAAATTATTAAAAATATGACAAAAGTGAATTATGAGAAAAACGAGTCAAACCGCCAACAAACAAAGAAGTTTTTTCAAATGCGTAAACAAAATGAAGATGCGTTACGCGACCAGATTGACAAACTTAATTCTGACTTGGAAACAGTGCAAAAACAAAAACGTGCCTTAGCTAGCCATTTGATTAAAACTCAAAATTTGTGCATTGAACAATCAGAAACAATCGCTAAAGCTAAAGCCTACGATTCAGCGAATCGAATGTTAAGCGAGGCATACCAAACAGTTGCCATGAATGCCGTCCCTCTTAACCTTCAACAATATTTAGGCGTTGCGAGCGATGAACAGTGGATTGGTTACGCTCAAATGGCAGCCGAAAGAAATGCTTACAATGTCATCAAAACAATTGCTTCAATACCTGAGTTAATGGGAATTGATGAAGTGGCAGCAATCGTGAACGCTTACAGTCAAGCAACGGAATTGGCAGATCATAATAAATAAAAAAATTTTGCCAAAAAGCGCATTGCTTTAACTGTAAGCCAAAAAAAAATATCAATATCAAATGAATGACTTTCAAAAAACAGGGTGTGGCTCACCTTTTTTTATGCCAAGGTGTGGCTCACCTATGCTTTCAAGATCACTTTTATTTTGGGCAAGGTGTGGCTCACCTTTTGCCTTTTTTGCCGCGGGTGTGGCTCACCTTTTTAAAACTTACAAATGACAATCAAAGACGTTGCCGAATATTTCGGCGTAAGCACAAAAACGGTTCACCGTTGGAAGAATGCGAAGTTGTTTAAATATCAACAAATCACGTCGCGAACCATCCGGGTGCAACCCGAAGAAATTAAAAGATTTGAAAAAAGACGAACGAAATGAAGACACAAACAAACGCAACTTGGGCCGCGTGTTTTGCTGCAACAAGCAACCGCAAAATCATCAAGACAACGCGCAAAAAGCGCCCGGAAGTGTATCCGCCCTGCCCCGCTTGCAAAGCCGTCGCTTGGGCTTACGCGGCCGTTGCAATCACCGCAATCATACTTTTGGCAGTATTATGATTGATCAATTTGAAATGAGCTTTGAAGCGCCAAAAACAGCCTCACAAAAGGCGTTTGAAGACTTTGACCAAGCAAATCCCCGAGTGTGGCAATTGTTTGTCCATTTCGCACACGAAGTGATTCAAGCCCAAGCTGATCACTTTGGATCGATGGCAATCATTCAGCGAATCAGATGGGAAACATCCATTGCCACAACGGGCGGTGATTACAAAATAAACAACAATTTTGCGCCCTTTTATGCCCGCAAATTTCACAAAGAATTTCCAAAACACGACGGGTTTTTTCGAACTCGCGAAAGTGTGGCGGATAAATAAAAACCAAAAACCAAAATGACTACTGAAATTGCAAAGAAATCAGAAACCAAAACACTAAAGGAACTTTTAAACGGCCAAAAATTTGCCGATGAAGTTGCTAAAGTATCAACTAAATATATGACGCCCGAGCGCATGATTCGGGTTGCTGAAACGTCGCTGAATCGCATACCGGAATTACAAAACTGCAAACCGGATTCGTTCTTTGTTGCGTTGTTAAATTGTAGCGCCGCGGGCATTGAACCAGATGGGCAGCACGCCTATTTGATACCATTCAAAAGAGACTGCCAATTGATTATTAGTTGGAAAGGCTTGCTTGCCATTGCAAGGCGCAACGGCGTGCATTGCACAACCAAGGTTGTTTGCAAAAACGATGTTTTCGAGGTGATCGAAGATGATGGCACCGGCCGCACAACATTGCTTCACAAGGTCGATTACACAAAACCCCGCGGCGATATGTATGCCGTTTATTCACGGGCAACTTGGTCACAAGATGGGTTTGATTATTTAGATTATGAAGTAATGACCAAAGAGGATTGTGAAAAGGTTCGTAAAAGCTCAAAAACCGGCAATCAAGGCCCGTGGAAAGATTGGTTCGAAGAAATGTGTCGCAAAACAGTCATTCGGCGCCATTCGAAGCGTTGGCCATTAACAAGCGAAGCGCACAACGCAATTAATTCTGATGATGATGCGCCAGACTTTGAAAAGCGCGTAAAACAGGCAAAGCCAATTAACGAGGCAAAGCCAATATTCAACACTCCGGTCGAGCTTCCCGAGCCCGATGAAATTCCAATGGATGACGCCCCCGAAACAAAGGCCAAAGAATGACCGACGAACGCGAAGGCTTACCAAGCGCCAGCAATTTTGATCGGTTTGAAAAATGCCGCGGAAGTTGGCAAGCGGAACAAGGTTTGCCCGACGAATCAAATGAAATGAGTCGTGCGGGCGACCTTGGGCACGCTTGTCTTGCTGGTGAAATTCACATTGACGAACTGGACGACGAAACGGCCAAGACTGTTGCAGTCATTAAAAAAATCGAAGAACACACGCTTGAAGATTGCGGTTATGAAAATGCCGAACAAATACGAGAAAAACGTCTTTGGTTTGACATTGATGGAGTCAAACAGTTTAGCGGCAAACCTGACTTAATTTGCCTACTCGGCAAGGAGGCGTTTGTGATTGATTACAAGACCGGGCCGCTTCCGGTTGAGCCCGCTGCCGCAAATATGCAATTGCGGGCGTTGCTTGTTTTGGTTGATCACAATTTTGGGCCGTTTGAAACAATCAAGACCGGCATCATTCAGCCGCGGAACCATTTAAACCCTGCAACTTTTGCACAATATGATCGTGCTGCAATAATGGTTTCTTATGTCCAAGTTTTAGATTTGCTTGCAGATGTAGAAAAAGAAAACCCGCCTCGCAACGCAACCGAAAGCGGTTGCCGCTATTGCAAAGCAAAAACAACGTGCCCCGAAACAGAAAAAAACATGATCGAAATTTATGAATCAAATTTGCCGGCAGTACCAAACGCCGAACTTTTGGAAAAATGCGCCATCGTCAAAAAGGTCATTGCCAAGATCGAAGCCAACGCCAAAGCGGCATTGAAGGAAAACCCCGAAGCCATTCCGGGCTACAAATTGAAGCCGGGCGCCACACGCCAACAAATCACAAACCCCGAGGGCGTGTTTTACCAAGCGGCAATTCACGGCGTTGACGGTCAGGAATTTGCGGCAGTTTGTGACGTTAACAAAACAAAGCTGAAAGCGTTGATCAAAGACAAGACGGGGCACAAGGGCAAACAACTAGACGAGACGCTTGCGAACATTTTAGAGGGCAACACGACCGAGAAACAAAACGCGCCAAGCTTGGCCAAGGATATTCGCGATGAGTGATAAACTGCCCCCAATGCATCCGCTTGACGGTGAAACATTTCACAACACGCGGCCAAACCGAAACAACAACAATGTCGAACTTGGTGAACGCATTGGGCAACGAGTCGCCGAAATCTACGGTTCAACATTAGAACAACTAAAAAGCACAAAGCGAACGGAATTACTGTCATGGCAACGCGCCGTTGCAATGGACATTTGCCAAATTGCCGGACTTACCCAAGAGACAACCGGCAAAGTTTTTAACCGAAAACATTCAACGGTTTCGTATGCCCGGAGACGTGTGAATAATTTTTGCGATGTCCACAAAGATTTGGCCGAAGATCGGGCCAAAGTGATTGCCGAGTTTGTTGATCTGACATGAATGACACACTTGGATTTATTCAGCGGAATTGGAGGCTTTGCCCTTGCGGCAAATCGTTGTGGTTATGAAACAGTTGGATTTGTTGAGAGAGACAAATTTTGCAAGCGAGTCTTGCGAAAGCATTGGCCGAGCGTCCCAATCTTCGACGACATCCACGACTTTGACGGCACGCAATTCAAGGGCGTCAGATTGCTTACAGGGGGATTTCCTTGCCAACCTTATAGTCAAGCCGGGCTCAAACGAGGCGCAAGCGATGACCGTGCGATTTGGCCACAAATGTTGCGAGTTATTACGGAAGCGCGACCAAATTACATTGTGGGCGAAAACGTTGTTGGAATCGTCAACATGGAACTCGACGACGTGCTTGATTCGTTGGAAGGCGAAAACTACGCCGCGCAAACGTTTATTATTCCAGCTTGCGCCGTCGATGCCCGACACCGACGAGATCGAGTGTGGATTCTCGGAACCGACACTTTGGCAGACTCCCCAAGTAGCAAACGCCACGGGAGGTCAAACGAGTCGGGGAGGCAACCGCAAAAACGAACAATTGTTGACGGGCCAAGTGAAGCTTTGGCCAACGCCGAGCGCAACCGACAATCGAGATCGGGGAAACCTGGCGATGCCGGCAATCAAAAGGCGCATTGCAAAAGGCAAGCAATTGAATCTTTCAATGGTAGTTTCAGACAAGTGTGGCCAACTGAATCCGACGTGGGTCGAGTGGCTTATGGGATACCCGAGCGGGCACACCGATTGCGCGGACTCGGCAACG
>VTLG01002519.1_pt1 | contig 27533 bp, 11 predicted proteins | sample 4694571 | NCBI WGS metagenome assembly VTLG01 (sample SAMN12604809, study PRJNA352737) | marine metagenome | biome: ENVO:00000447; feature: ENVO:00000209|ENVO:00000569|ENVO:01000036; material: ENVO:00002151; isolation source: viral sequences binned using virsorter ...
GGTTTGCTCCAAAGATGCAAGTCTTTGAATCTGGTGAAGTGCAAGATATGTGTGGTGAAGATGTATCTTTCTGTTTAGATGCAAAGGAAGCGGGTTTTGAAATCTGGTGCGACCCTCGTGTTCGTGTTGGTCATGAAAAGACAAGGATAATTTAGTGATGGCTGGACTTATTTTTTTAATTATCATTGTGGGAATCTTTATCTTTTTACAATATTATAATCCTCATCATTAATATATAAGTGAATTAGATACATCCCCTGATTCACTCGTTTTTTTATTTTGTAGAAATTATGAATCATATTGGATTTACCACCGTCTTTTGGACACTACTCGGACTTTACGTATTTTACCAATGGGACAACCGCAAGAAGAAAAGAAAGTAGACCGATACAATATTCTCCGAAAGGGAAAAGTTATCTTCTGGAATGTCACAGAAAGAGAACTGTTTGATATTATGGAAGACCTCGCTGTTGAGACTTACTATAATAAGGACTTAACCGCAAAAGATATTAGTTATGAGCCTGTAAATGAAAATACTGAAAAATCCTAAAACTGTAAATTATCATGATCTCAAGGAATTTTTACTTGGTGAGCAATTTCCTTGGTATATAAATGAATGCGTTGTTTCACATGGCACTGAATCAAGTCGACCAGTAAGTAACTGGGCATATACTCATTGTATTCTAGGTCGCCCAGAATATAATCATTTTTATTCTTCGGATTCTGTAAAGGCAGATGAAATTATAAAAGTTCTATCAGAAATATTTAATTATAATGAAATTGAAAATTATTTTTTTCTCAGAATTGCTTGTAATGCAACCTTTCCTGTTCCAGAAAAGAACTCAATTGGTAATTTTCATCAAGACCATGATTATGAACATCATAACTTCATACTCTATCTGACTCCAACTGACGGAGGAACGTTAATGGAAGATTGTCGATATGAACCAACTGAAGATAGTTGTATTACCTTTCAAGGTATTCATGCAAATGAATTTCCCTCTTATGGTCGTCGAGTCGTCATTGTAGCAACTTATTTGACATTTAAAAATGATGATTCATGGAAAGATAAATGTAAAGAGTATCAAATGGGTGCATGAGAACAAATTTAATTGTAGTTGATAATTTCTATCAGAATGTTGATGATGTAAGAAAGTTTGCTTTATCTCAAGATTTTTCTGTTGAAGGTAACTATCCTGGTTACAGAACAGCTTCATTTCTTAATGAAAGCACAAAAAACAATATTGAAAGATTACTTCTACCTCATGCAGGTAAAGTTATTAATTGGTTGGAAACAGAACCAGATTCATATTCGGGAGCGTTTCAAATATCATATGCATGTCATAAAAGTTGGGTACATACTGATAATGCAAATAACTGGGCTGGTGTATTGTTTCTTACTCCAAATGCTCCACTCGAAGGAGGTACAGGTTTCTATCGCTCTAAAATCAATGGTTCCATTTATGGAGATTCTGATGATCCAATTTGTTGTAATAACGCAGAAGATATGACAAAATGGGAACTTGTATCAGAGGTTCATAACGTTTATAATCGTCTGATACTATTTCAAGCTGACCAATGGCATACATCTCAGGTATATTTTGGAAATACGATGGAGACAGGAAGATTAACACAAGTATTCTTTTTTACAACAGAATATCCCGAACCCTATACTTATTGATAAATGTTGTAATTATGCTATAATATATAAACAACAAACAAAAATACATGGCAAAGAGATCAGGAATGATGGGTAGCACTTATGTTACTGAAACAAGACCGAAAAAAACTCGTCAAGGAAGAGGAAAGCACTCGAAATACTCCGCTACCTCTCGTAACTCGGCTCGTAAAAGATATAGGGGGCAGGGTCGTTAATGGCTACGTTAATTACGAATCTACCATCTTACGAAGTATGGGTAAGAAAAGAATATTTAACCGATCATAAGAGTGGTCATGGTGAATTTGTAAAAGGAGTATGGGTATCTGCGAAGAGTATTCCTGGTCGTGCCTTTTATTTTGAGACTTATTTACCAGAATACGCAGCAATGTTCGATAAATTACCTATTTCGGCATTTTTATCGTCTCCAGAACTGCCTGATCCTGATATGACACTGCATAATCTACAGTTTTGGAACTGTATGGACTACGGAGTAGTTGCAGTTCAGAAGCAATTTATCGGATCAATGCACTATGAAGTGTATACAAGAGACTTTGGCAACCAAACTGGCACATATATTTGCACTTTAGACAATTTTCATGCTGATGTTGATGCTATTGACTACTCAACAAGCGAACAACCTGCCGAACATAAGTCTCACAACCTCTTAGAATTGGACAATGGACAGTTTTGTCTTTATCCAAACAACAGAATGAGGATTTATGACAACAGTATTACTCCAGAAGTGCCTAAAAACCCAGATTTTAAGGTTTCTACAGTGTATTATCAAGTTGAAAACGGTCATGACCGTGATGGATTAGGTTCAGAAGAGAATTATTTCTGGAAAACAGCGAAAGAGAGGAAAAAAACAGACGATAGAAAACCATTTGAACCAGAATTGGGATGAAAAACGTAAAAAACGCTCATATGGGTACACATTTACTCGTTGAAGTGTATAATGTACCCTTTGAAAAGTTAAATGATAGGGATAAAATCGAACAAATATGCGTTAGTGCTTGTAAAACTGAAGGTTTAGAGGTTTTAAACACTTATACACATCAATTTGACCCATATGGAGTGACTTGCACTGTAACTTTGGGTGAAAGTCACCTATCTTGTCACACTTGGCCAGAAAAAAACTGTGTTGCGTTCGATATTTTTACTTGTGGATCGAAAAATCCACGTTCAGTTGCTTGGTGGGTGCTTGAATACTTTGATACTGATGATTATGTAATGAAAGATTATGCGAGATAGGGTATAAATAAATCTAAAAGCATTAATAATGGCGATTCAACGCAAATCTAGAGCATTTAAGGATATCAGTTTGTCTTTTTCACCTCATCCAGTGACAAAAGACCTTCCTGTGCTTTCAAATGAGCGAGCAATCACCAGATCAGTGAGAAATTTGGTCGAAACTATACCAACAGAGAGGTTTTTCAACTCAATTTTAGGCACAGATATTCGAGATTCTTTATTTGAGAACTTTGAACGTTCGACAGTCATGATAATTGAAGACCAAATACGTAATACTATAAGAAACTTTGAACCAAGAGTGGGAAATATCGGTGTAGAGGTTGATGCACTACCCGATCAAAACACTTTTCAAGTAAAAGTGCTTTTTGAAATAGTTGGATTAGATGCTCCTACTCAATCGTTTGACTTTATACTAGAACCGACAAGATAATATGCCCTTTACACAGTTTACATCACTAGACTTTGATCAAATCAAAGTACAAATAAAAGATTTTCTCCGTGCAAATTCAAATTTCACTGATTTTGATTTTGAAGGATCAAACTTTTCTGTTCTAATTGATACTTTAGCATATAATACGTATATTAATGCCTTCAATGCAAACTTAGTTGCAAATGAATCATTTTTGGACTCTGCAACGATTCGTGAAAACGTTGTTTCACTTGCAAGAAACATTGGTTATGTACCCCGCTCAAGAACCGCTGCAATCGCTTCAATCAACATAGGTGATGTAAACTTAGGTTCCACAAATGATAGCACTCCAAGGTTTTTAACACTACGTTCAGGTTTAGTCTGTGTAGGTAATTCTGAAAATACAACTTATCGTTTTTCAATACCAGATGAGATTACATCAACTAGAGTTGTAGATATAAATGGTATTTCATTTGCTCAATTTGATGATCCTATTAGTGTTTATGAAGGAACTTTACTTCAAAGAGTTTATAGAGTTGATACCTCAGTAGATCAAAGGTTTATAATTGATAGTCCTAACATTGATAGTTCAACATTGAGAGTCTATGTAAAAGGAACTAATGATGTAGGACTTGGTAGAAAATATTCAATGGTGGATAATATACTAAACATAGGAAAAACATCTGAAATATATCTTTCTCAAGAAGTTCAAGATGAAAAATACGAAATATTGTTTGGTGATGGATTATTTGGTAAAAAATTAGAAAATGCTTCGGTAATTACTGCAAGATATATTGTAACTGAAGGGGAAAGTGGAAATGGTCCTTCTAATTTTAGTTTTCAAGGATCATTTACTAAGAGTGATGGAACACTCTTTACACCATCAGATAATATTACCATAACTACTGTCTCAAACGCTTCTAATGGTGCTGAAGTTGAAGATGTGTCTTCTATTAAGTATTTTGCTCCAAGACTTTACTCAGCACAATATAGAGCAGTTACACCTAGAGATTATGAAGCAATAATTCAAAATATTTTCCCACAAACAGAGTCAGTTGCAGTTGTGGGAGGAGAAGAATTAGACCCACCTAAATTTGGTCAAGTTCAAATAAGTATCAAACCTAAAAATGGTACATACGTATCTGATTTTGATAAAACTCAAATTAAAAATAAATTAAAGAACTACGCTATTGCTGGTATAAATTCTGAAATTGTAGATTTGAAAGTACTATATGTAGAATTAGACTCAACAATATATTTTAACCCCGCACAGGTGGCATCTGACAAAAATCTTAGAACATCTATAATTAATTCTTTGAATAGTTACGCTAACAACATTGAAATTAATAAATTTGGTGGCAGGTTCAAATATAGTAAAGTAAGCACTTTAATTGATCGTGTTGATAATGGAATTACATCAAATATTACTAAAGTTATTTTAAGAAGAGATTTGAAAGCATTACTAAATCAGTTTGCTCAATATGAGTTGTGTTTTGGAAATCGTTTTAATATCAATCCTGCAGGTTTTAATATTAAAAGCACTGGATTTACAATTGAAGGTTCTCAACAAACTGCGTTTTTAACAGATGTTCCAAATAAAGATGGTTTTGGAAATTTAGATGGTAGTATGAAAGGAACTTTAAGTGTTGTTTCTAAAAATAATAAGAATCAACAAGTTGTTCTTATAAAAGAAGCAGGTATAGTTGATTATATGAAAGGTGAAGTAATTTTGAATAGTATTAATATATCATCAACAACAGCACAAAATAATATTGTAGAAATTCAAGCTTATCCTGAGTCTAACGATGTAGTAGGTTTAAAAGATTTATATTTGAGTTTTGACGTATCAAAAAGCACAATAAATATGGTTAAAGATGTAATTGCTTCTGGTGAAGATGTTTCAGGTGTGGTGTTCACAAGAGATTATTATACATCTAGTTACTCCAATGGAGATTTAGAGAGGAAATAATTAATGTCTCAAATTGACAAACGAATACAAGTCAATACTATCATTGAGAATCAGTTACCTGAATTTGTGGTATCTGATTTTCCCAATGCTGCTGAATTTTTTAAACAATATTACATATCTCAAGAATTTCAAGGAGGACCTACAGATTTAATTAGTAATTTTGATCAATACTTAAAATCTGATAATTTAGTACCAGAGGTAATTACTGGAACCACAACACTTTCATCATCAATCGATTTAGATGATACAATTATATCTGTTCCAAGCACAAAGGGATTTCCTTCTGAATATGGACTACTAAAGATAAATGATGAAATAATTTCTTATACTGGAATTACATCAACTTCATTTACAGGATGTATTCGTGGTTTTAGTGGTGTAACAGGATATAATGTTGGCATTTCTTCATCGTTGCTAGAGATAAATCGTGAAAATCTTATTTTTGAAAGTACTTCTGCCGAATCACATGAATCTGGTGAGACAATCACTAATTTATCAGTATTATTTTTACAAGAATTTTATAAAAAATTAAAAAGGACTTTTTTACCTGGTTTAGAGGATAATGATTTTGCAGAAACAGTAGATGTTGGAAACTTTGTTAAATTTGCTCGTTCTTTCTACCAGTCTAAAGGAATTGAGGAGTCTGTTAAAATATTATTCAAAGTATTATATGGAGTAGAGTCAACTATTTTAGATCTTGAAGGTAATTTGATTAAACCTTCGGATGCTGAATTTATTCGTAGAGAAGTAATTATTGCTGATTTAATTAGCACTACAGCAGAACCTCAAAATTTAGTTGGACAAACAATATTTAAATCAACAGATACATCTACAAATGCCTCTGTATCTGAAGTTGAAATATTAAGAAGAGGTGGAAAAACTTACTATAAAATATCTTTATTTGTTGGTTTTAGTGACCGTGATTTGATTGAGGGTGTATTTACTGTACCTGGTAAAACAAAAGTATTAAAACCCTCTCCTGCTAACTCATCTATTATCTCTGTTGACTCTACAGTTGGATTTGGAACAACAGGAGTGATTATAAGTGGTCAAAATACAATCAATTATACATCAAAAACACTAAACCAATTTTTCGGATGTTCAGGAATTAGTAATGATATCGACACTGCTGATGATATACGTTCAAATGAAACTATTTTTGGATATGAAAATGGAGATTTGTCAAAAAGAGTTGATTTAAGAATAACAGGTGTTTTATCTGAATTAGTACCATTATCAGATATTAGACTCGTTAATGAAGGTGAAAAGATATTCGTAAAAAATGTAGGTGAAAAAATAAAAAATAAAGGTCAAAGTTATAAAGAGATATTTGCTAATTCTTGGAAATACAATACAAGTTCAAGATTTCAAGTTGAAATTACAGGTTCTACTTTTACATTAAAAACACCTATAGATAAATCAAATTTAAAAGTTGGTGATTCATTTGTTATTTTAAAAAGAAATGAACAAGTGATTGTAGGATCTTTCGACGTTAAGAGTGTTGATGTAAATTTAAATCAAATCACTACTCAAAATGTTGCTGGATTTACTACTGTAACAAATCAAGAATATGACATAAGGAGAAATTTAGAAACTGCAAGTAGTAGTGGTGTTGAAATAGAACAGGGAAATGATGTATTGATAACTGACGTATTAAATGTTTATACTGATGAAAATAATGATGGTTATGTTGCCTCTAATTCATTACCAAATTACAACATCGATGTTAATGTTATTGAGGAAAAAACATCAGGTCTAAGTTTAGATGGATTTAATAATTTATCAGATACATATAGTTTTTTACAATTTTCACCACCACCTAATTCAGATATAAAATTTATTCAAGGTGATGCAGTAGTTTATCTTCCAGAAACAGAAATTTTGTCTGGATTAGAGTATGGTGGAACTTATTATGTCGATCCAGTTATTCCTGATGCGAATCAAAGTATATCAAAAATAGCATTATATAAGTCTGCTAATCAAATTGGAAGTGCTAGTACTATACAAGTTGGGATAGGTACTACAACTACAATTGACCACAAATTTGTATTACAAAAACATGCAAATAGAAAACTACAGACTGATAAAATTCTAAGGAAAATACCATTATCACAAAATTTATTTGTCTCATCTAAACATGAAACACCTGTAAATGATATTGGTATATTGAGAGATGGTGTTCAAATAAGATCTCCAATTTCAGATAATAAAATTTATTTTGGTCCTCTTGAATCTATTGATGTAATCAATCATGGAAAAGGATATGATATTGTTAATCCTCCGATTATTAAAGTTGAAAATTCTTCAGGAACAACAGCTCTAATCGAACCAATTTTAAAAGGAACTGTAAAGGAAGTTATAGTTGATCCACAAGATTTTGATATTGAAAGTGTTAATAGTATATCTTTAACTGGTGGTAATGGAGGTGGATGTGTTCTTCAACCAGTAGTCGGTATTAGAAATAGATTTATAGAATTTGATAGTAGAAATATATTCTTTAACGGTGGAATAGACATCAATGATGAAACTATCACATTTAAAACAAATCACAATTTAGAAAATGGACAACTTGTTTACTATAGTAGTAATGGTAATTCTCCAATTGGAATTGGTTCTGCGTACGATGCTTCAAATACCATAACTGGCACTCTTTCAGACGGAGATCCTTACTTTGTTAGGGTGGTAAATCCATCAACAGTTCGTATTTTTAATACTAAAGATGAAGCATTAGCAGGATCAGCAGGAATAAACACTGTAGGTTTATCTACAGACTCATCTGCAAGTGGTATTCATAGATTTAGAACTGAGAATAAAACAACTCTTAAATCAGTCAAAGTTTTAAATTCTGGTTCTGGTTATACTCATCGTAAATTAAGAGTAACTTCTTCAGGGATTTCAACCTCATATAATACAATTAAATTTAATAATCATGGATTTTTGAGTGGTGAAATTGTAAACTATTCATCTGAAGATACAATTTCAGGTTTAAGCACATCATTATCTTACATTGTCAAAAAAATTGATGATAATACATTTAAACTTGCTAATGCTGGTGTAGGTGGAACAAATACATCTGATTATAACAGAGGCAAATTTGTTGATTTAAATTCCACTGGATCTGGTAATCATATATTTAAATATCCAGACATAAGTGTTAATGTAGAGGTTTCATATGGTTCTACTGTTACTGGACAAATAAATCTTACACCTGTAGTAACTGGAGAAATAATTGATGCTTATTTGTATGAACAGGGAACTCATTATGGATCATCTATTTTAAATCATCAAGTTGTACCTGATATTAAAATACAAACTGGTAAAGGTGGTGAATTAAAACCTATTGTTGTAAATGGTAAAATAGAAAGTGTAACAGTTGTTAACAGAGGTCAAGAATATAATTCTCTTCCAGAAGTGATTGTCAGTGATAATGCAGGTACAGGTGCTATTATAAGACCTGTTATCGAAAATGGAAGCATTGTAGATGCAATTGTAGTAAGCACTGGTATAGGATATAGTAGCCTTACTACAGATATTACAATCTCTCCAAGGGGAATGAATGGTGCTTTCAGTGCTAGAGTAAGAAGTTTGACTTTGAATGATACAAAAAGATATGGCAATCATAGTTTAACTTCAAGAGAAGATTCTCTTACTTTAGGTGTTTTTGGATATTCACAAGCGATAGCAAATTCATTAGAAGAAAGTTTTTCAGAAAGTCAAAATGGTGAATTTAATGAAATTACAAATCATTCACCAATAATAGGTTGGGCTTACGATGGTAATCCAATTTACGGACCTTTTGGATATTCAGATCCTGATAATATAAATTCACCTCTTAAAATAATTGAAACATCATATAATCTTGATGTAAGTAGTTTATCTAATAGACCAACTGGATTTGAAGAGGGATTCTTTATTGAGGATTTTGTATTCACTGGAGCAGGTGATTTAGATATTCATAACGGAAGATTTTGTAAAACTCCAGAGTTTCCAAATGGCATATACGCATATTTTACCTCTGTTGGACTTGGAACTCAAACAAATAAAATAGAGGGTAAATATCCATACTTTATTGGAAAATCTTATAGATCACCTTTGATTAATGATAATCTTACTCTTACTCAAGATTTTGATTTTAATAATTCAAATTTACTAAGGAATACATTACCTTATAATGTTGATGAAGAGTTTGGTGATAATGATTTTATTATTGAGTCAAATGAAACAATAAGACAATTATCAACAATCGAATCTGTAACTAGAGGAAATATTGATAGTTTATCAATACTAGATGGTGGTTCAGGTTATAAAGTTGGGGATACAGTAGTATTTGATGATTCTAATACTGATGGTTCAGGTTTTTCTGCGGTAGTTGAAGAGATAGTGGGTATTGGTATATCAAGAATAGACACAAATCTAACTAGGTTTGAAAATTCTGTTTTTGTTTGGAAAAATAGTGAAGAAGTAGTTGCAAATTATCTACCTTACATAGAATTAAAAAATCAAGATTCTATATCAGTATCGGGATTAAGTACAACTATATTAAATCTATCAAATTCTTTTTCTATAGGAGTTTCAACTAACTCAATAGGTTTGGCAAAAACAATGAATCTTGGTAGTACTAACGGTATTATCGAAGATATCTACGTTACAGATATTCCAAATACAGTTTCAGTTGGAGGTTCATTGAGGATTGGTCAAGAATTACTCAGAGTATTAAATTTATATGATGTAAGAAAAGTTATAAGAGTGCAGAGAAATGAAGCAGGTGCAATTGGAATAGCACATACAGCAGGTTCTAAAATAGATGTTTTAAACAATAGGATAACTATTCCAGTAAAAACTCAAAAATTTGAGTCTAAGGTAAATGATATTGTATATTTTAATGGAAAGCAATCAGTTGGTTTAGGAACCACACCTGGTAGTGCACATACGGTTGAGTATGTTGTTGGTGATATTAAAGAAAATATTTCTATCCCTACAAGAACAATTCGATTACCAAATCACCCATTCAAAACTGGACAAAAAGTTTCATTGTTTAAAAGAACAGGAGCATCCAGATTTGGTGTTTCCGATACTGGAGAGGTTCAAACTTTTCAAATACCACAAACAGGTCAAACTCAAGATCTTTTTGTAATTAATAAAGGTGAAGATTTCATAGGTTTAGTCACATCTAAAGTAGGAATTGGAAGTGTAACAGATGGATTATTTTTCCATACAAATGGAACTGCAAGTGGAATAGGTTCTGGTACATACTACCTACAATCTAATTTTGAACAAGTTATAGGTGATGTAGATAAAGTTGTAACCACTGTCATAACAAATGTATCTGCAGCAGAAACAACAACTCATAATCTTCAAGAAGATGATATTGTTAAAATCAATGTAATTCCAAATTTATCTGTAGGTATTGGTACAACATCACCAATATCAGTTAATTACAATTCTGAATTTGAAAAATTAACGATTAATCCAATCAAATTTAATGCTGCTGATGTTGAGACAAATCGTATTGATGTTGAAAATCATGGATTAAAAACTGGAGATAAAGTTCTATATGAAGGTGGAGCGACTGGTTTATCAAATGGAACTTATTTTATTAATACTATTAACAGTAGATATTTTCAACTTGTTGAAACTTTAACTGATTTAAATGCAACTCCAGTTAAAGTTGTGCAAATCACTGCTAATACTGGTGGTTCAAATCAATCAGTATCATTAATCAATCCTAGAATTGATATTGTAAAAAATTCTAAATTGACATTTGGTTTATCAAGCACTACTCTTGCTGGTTTTGATTTTAAATTATTCTATGATAAAAGTTTTACTAATGAATACTTAAGTTCTCAAGATTCATCAGAATTTAATGTAGTTGGTGTTGGAACAATTGGAATAGGAACCTCTCCAGATAGACCTATTGTTGGTGCTGCTCTTACAGTTCAATTCTCTAAATCTACTCCTGAAAAATTATATTATGGATTATCTAAAGGCGGGTACATTAGTACATCTGATACAGATGTTCAAAATTATGCTGAAATAAGATTTGTAGACAGTGTTTACAATGGTGAATATAAAATTTCAAATATCACAAATGATACCTTTGACTTTTCTCCTTTAGCACCAGAATTTAATACTTATCTAAGTTCTGATTGTGATAAACTTGAATATTCTACTAAGTCTCCAAATGTTCATGGTGCAATAAAAGAGTTTAAAATAAATTCAAGGGGTTTCAATTACAAAAAATTACCTAAATTTAAATCAGTTACCAGTGTAAATGGTAAAAATGCAAACATAGTTGCTGTATCAACTTCTATAGGAAGGATAAAAGATGTAAGAATAGTTGATATAGGTTATGAATATTCCTCAGACAAAACTTTGAGTCCAGAGGCATTTATATCACCTGTAGTTAACATTGATAATCTTGATGTTATTGAAACTGTTAATGTAATAAGTGGTGGTTCAAATTATATAACAGCTCCAAATTTATTGGTATTTAATCCAGTGACAAACACAGTCATGGATAGATTATCTTTAAGTCCATTAGCTCCAAATCAAACTATATCAGAAGTTAAAGTTCTTGCTCCTGTTACTGGATTAGATTCTGTAAATCATGAAATAGTTGCAATTAACAACTCTAATGGTATAGGTATAAATTCTATACAATCAAGCAATTCTGGATTGGTAACATGTTTCCTTGAAACACCTATGAATGGATTCCAAGATCCTCAACCATTTGCATCTGGAGATAAAATATTTGTAGAAGGGATACAAAGAATAGGTGAAATTGGTGTTGGTGCAACTCAGGGTGGTATATCTACAAATACTACAGTAGAGGGGGATGGATTTAATTCAGAAAATTATAATTATCAATTCTTTACTGTACAAGATTATATTGCAGGTACACAGGCAATATTGAAATTTAATTTGGCAGGTTTGACAACTAATACTGGAATTGCAAAAACATTCCAGTCTGGATATGCAACAATAGTTAATAAGAATGATTATCCTATTCTCGAACCAATTCAGACTAGGGGTATTTTTGAGTTGAATGAAAAACTTTTAGTTAATGGTATTATCTCAGACTTATCAGTAGTTGAAATAAGAGACGATTTTATAAAACTTGATGGAAAGTTTGAAATTGAAACAGGAGATAGAATATCAGGTAGATCTAGTGGTGTGTCTGCAGAGATAACAAGTATTATTAATAATATAGCAAGATTTAAAACTAATTTTTCAAATAGGCAAGAATATGGATGGTTAGATGATATAGGTAAATTAAATGAAGATTATCAAGTAATACCTGATAATGATTATTATCAAAATCTATCATACACAGTTAAAAGCACTGTTGAGTGGGAAAAATTTGTAAACCCAGTTAATCGTTTAGTTCATCCTGCTGGATTGAAAAATTTTGCAGACACATCCATAGAAAGTCAGGTTAATGTGGGAGTTGGCACAACTTCAATGACAAAGGATCTTATAGTATTGGATGTTAATAATGTTCTTGGTCTTGAGGATAAACAAAGAGTTGATGCTATCAATAACTTTGATTTTGTAAGAGATTACGATACAAGAACGAATAGTTCTAAATTTATAGAATTATCAAATAGAGTGTTAACTGATTTTTCAAGATGCAAAACTAATAGAGTTCTTATTCATGATGACATAAGTAGTAATTTCTCAAGCACAGGATTTCAGGAAAATAATGTAATTATTGAGGAACTAAATGAGGATTTTGCAAATTATATTATTCAAATAGTTGATCCTGATACTCAAGATGTACAACTATCAGAATTAGTTATTCTAACTACGACTGACAATGCATACCTACTTGAAAAAACAACTGATTTTACAACTTTAAAGTTAGGAGACTTTTCTACAGAAGTTACATCTACAGGAACAAAAAATTTAATATTTACTCCAACAGAAAAATTTACTAAAGACCATGATATTAAAGTTTTAAAAATTGATTTTAATACTGATTTGGAGAAGAGTGGTGGCAGTTCTATAGGTAATATTGATTTGACAGGAGTTAATGTAAGTGCTGGAGCTGGAGCAACTACTTCAATTGCTGAATTTGCTAAAACAGATTTTAATGGATTATCTGCAAATATTTTTGTACAAGATAATGTGACAAAAGAAATTAATTATAATGAAGTGATCGTTGATTTTGATGGAACAGATACCACTATCGCACAAACTTATATTGATACTTTAACAGGTTTGAATAATTCTGTTGTGGGTGTTATAACCGCTAGATTTGAAAATGACTTAATAAAAATACAATGCGAGAATAGTAGAATTAATGATTTAGATATCAGAAGTAACATAGTTGGATTAGGAACTACCACTACTGGAATAGGAACTCATAGATTTTCTGCTAGTGGTCAACCAGCAGGTTTAGAAAGAAGTGCAAGATTAGAATCAACATACAATACTGGAACTGCGAGTACAATAACCTACGGAACAATAAGTAAACTTATTGATAGTTCTGTTAAATCTGTAATAAGAGTATCGTGTGGAGAAACTTCAGCCATACATCAAGTCATTTCTCTTAGAGATGCTGATGATATTTTGACAGTACAATATCCATTTGTATCTGCTGGTTCAACTTCAGGTATAGGAACATTTGGAGGAGAAATAGTTGGTAATGATATTAATTTGAGATTCTACCCTGATTCTAACTTTGATTCTCTAATTGAAGTACAAGCGTATAATCAAGTTCTTTACACTTCAAATGATTTTGCAAACACCCCTGCAGATTTAAATTATGGTTCAGTTACACAGAACTTATTCCTGTCATCTTACGATGGATTAAGTGGATTAAGGGCAAATAAAATCGAGTTCGATCTAAAACACAATGGAACTCCAATTTATTCAAAGACATTTAATCCTGTAGGTATTAATTCTATAGCTGATGGTGTTGGTCTTGTAAAATCAACTGGTGTGTTTAATATACCAAATCATTTCTTCAATACAAATGAGGAATTAAAATATACCCCAGAATCAACATTTATAGGAATTGCAGCGACAGCGGTATCAATAGGTTCTACAACTAATAATGCTGGTGTGGTGACTACAATATTACCTAGCACTGTATTTGCTAAAGTTATAGATGAAAATAGATTCCAGTTATTTACTAAACCTGAATATGTTGCTACAGGCACAGCAGTAACCTTTACTGGTAGTGGTTCTGGTAATGCACATAAACTGTCAATGACAAAACAATTGACAAAAACAATCATAGGATTAGATGGTGTAGTACAACAACCTGTTACATTTACCTCAATATCACATACTCTAGATGGAAATATTGGTATCGGATTGACTCAACTAATTTTAAGTGGCATCAGTTCAATTACTACATCAGATATTTTAAAAATAGATGATGAATACATGACTGTAACTGAAGTAGGATTTTCTAGCACACCGACAGGAACTATAAATGATGCTCTTGATGTATCACTAGGTATTGCCACTCTACCAACTGTTAAAGTAAGAAGAGGGCAATTAGGTATCAGTGCAAGCACTCATGCTGATAATACGACTGTAAGGGTACACAGAGGTTCATTCAATATTGTTGACAGTAAAGTTTATTTTACAAATCCTCCAAAAGGAAATACAAGAACAAGAAGAGATGAAACTAATTTACCATTTGTAAAGGCAGATTATAGTGGTAGAACATTTTTAAGAAGTGACTATACCACTAATATGTTATTCGATGATATATCAGATGTATTCACTGGTATAGGAAAGACATATAATCTCACTGTTGGTGGTGCTAACACTGCTGCGGGCATAGGCGTGGGGAATGGTGTACTATTCATAAATGGCGTGTTCCAAACTCCTCTTACTCAGAATAATGTAGGAAATAATTATGAGTTTATAAGTGATACAACTGCAGGTATATCAACTGTAGAATTTACTGGAATTACTTCTACCAATGGTGACTTTATTCTTTCTGATTCAGATATAAATCAAAATCAAGTTCCAAGAGGAGGAATCATTGTTTCTCTAGGATCCACACCTGGTCTTGGATATGCTCCTTTACAGGGTGCAAAAGTTAAAGCACTGAAGAATAGTGCTGGTGAATTAACAAGTATAGTTGGTATTGGTACTTCGTCTAAATTTAGTCTTGGTATTCAAACAGCGATATATGATAATGCATCTGGTATCATTACAGTTACTACTAATAGTGTTCATGGATTTGGACTAGAGAGACCTAATACAGTTAAATTAAAAAATCTTGAATTTAGTTGCGTTGGTTATAGTGGAGTTACAACCACTATATTCCAAGATCATGATAGACCATTATTCTTAGTTGGAATTGTTTCAGATAGAACTTTTGAGGTTCAAGCAGGTCCTAGCACTATCGCACACACTTATGTTGGTGGTGGTCATGCTTACGAATTTTTTGAAGATTTAACGTTTGGTTCAGGATATCGTGGTGGTTCAGTTTCTATTGGTGTAACTGACCAAGCATATGAACATAGATTTGTAAGTTCAGGTATAGGTTCAATTAAAAAGACTAATTTTGCTGGTGAAGGATTTACTGCTACAAATGCTAATTACATATCTCATACTGGAAATTTAATACTTACAATACCAAATCACACATTTACTACAAGTGATACAGTTGGTATTGATACTGCTGGATTAGTATTTAAATGTTCTAAAGACGATTTCTTCTCCAATCACCCATATCCTCGTGAAGTATCAAAGACAAGATCAACTCATACTGATGGAGTTGGTGGAAAAGATCCATTTGCAGGTGTTACAACTGGTATAGGTGCAACTACAATTGATACAATAACCTTCTTTGTAGGACAAGGTGGTGGAGGTGGTACGGGTGCAAATGTAACTGCAACTGTCGGAGTTGGTGGAACATTAGCATTTAATATAGTATCTGCTGGAACGAGTTATGTAAATCCTGAAATTATTATTCCAGAACCTAACTATGATAATTTACCAGTAGTGGGTATATCTAGATTGGGGATAGGACTTACGACTGATACAGGTTCTAATCTTTTAATGGATGTTCAAGTTAGTGCAGCACAAACTACGGTTGGAATAGGTTCAACAACTTTTGAAATTTCAAACTTCCAAATAGCAAGACCAGGACACTCATTTAAAATTGGTGATAAATTCAGACCAGTTGGACTAGTAACAGCAGCACATCTATCACAACCTATTAATGAGTTTGAACTTGAAGTATTAGACATATTTAATGATCAATTCTCAGCATGGCAGTTTGGTGAATTAGATTTTATTGATGACATAAGGAATTTACAGAATGGTTCAAGAACCAGATTCCCTCTATTTTTCAATGGTCAATTATTAAGTTTTGAAAAAGATTCATCCAACTCACAATCTGCTTTGATTGATTTAGATGCAGTATTACTAATATTTGTCAACGGTGTATTACAAAAACCTGGTGTTTCATATCAATTCCAAGGAGGAACAACATTTATCTTTAATGAAGCACCTTCAGGAGAATCTTCTCCTGGTGCAAATGATCATGATAAAGTTGATATATTCTTCTACAAGGGACAGGATGGTGTTGATGTTGATGTCGTAGATGTTCAAGAGACAGTAAAAAGAGGTGATGAAGTTAAAGTTCTTAAATCTCCTGTAGGTATTTCGACTGCACAAGAGAGTGAAAGAGTAATTAAAGAATTATTGGGTGCTGATTTATTAGAAACAAACATTTACACTGGTCTTGGAGTTGAAGAGGTTATTGAGAGACCAATAAGATGGACAAAACAAAAAGTTGATTTAATTGTAAATGGTGAGATAATTGATAAATCTAGACCCATACTTGAACCACAAGTTTATCCTACTGCAAAAATAATTGGTAATCTATCGATAACTTCTGGATCAAATTCAGGTGATAGTATATTTGTAGATAATGTGGATTCATTCTTCTATGAGGAAGGTAGTCATATTGAACAGAAAACTCATGTTGAAGATATTACAAGCATGAAATACAACATTAATATTAATGAAATAGATGCACTCATAACATCAGGAAATATTAATGTTGGTGCTGCTGCAACTGCCATAGTTTCAATAGCAGGTACGATAACTGAAATTGATATTACAAGTGCAGGTAAAGGATATACATTAGTACCATCTGTTAAAATTACACCACCAATAGGTTCAGGGACTACTACAGGAATAGGTTCTACTGCATTTGCTACAGCAACACTTACAAACGGAGAAGTTACTGGAGTAACTTTATCTGCAGTTGGTCTTGGGTATACTAGAAGTAATCCACCTCAAGTGATTATTGAAGAACCAGTATTTAAAACTGAAAAAATAACTTCTATTGATAATGTTGAAGGATTTACTGGTATTATTACTGGTATTAAAGAAGTAACTACTAGTGGACAACTAGGAATCAAATTCTTCTATAAGTGTGAAAGGACTGGTGAAGTAGCAGATAATCTACAAGTTGGATATCCAATAATGATCACTGGAACAACAGTAGGAACTGGTATAACTTCAGTAGATACTCACAATTCATCTATAGTTGGTATTGGAACAACTTTCTTAGATAATATTTACAAAGTTCATTCTCGTGTAGCAAGTGGCAGTGAAAATGGTGAAATTGTATGTAATATACTAAATGGAACTACAACAGGTATTCCTGGTATTGGCATGACTGGAAATTATCAATTCTCATCTAATACGTTGGGTGGTATTGGTACTGCTATATCATTGGGTCGATTAAGTTGGGGTAGATTATATGATGCAACAAGATCAAACAATCCAATTTCGATTGGAGTAACTGGTTTGACTGTAAATTCAGGTCTTACAACCTTCCCAACAATTCAAAGAAAGAATTACGCACAAGCATCATTAAGAGGTCTGAGATCGACAGGTGCTATCAGAGTGTTTGGACTTTGATTAAATAACCACTATAAATAAAAAGAAAAGTAAAATTTTAAGATGTCGGCAATTGTTACTGACCAATTTAGAATTCTGAACGCAAATAATTTTGTAGAATCAGTAGAGAATACAAATAATTCTTACTATGTTTTTGTAGGATTAGCAAATCCAACAGGAGCAGGGAGTTTAGTGGGATATGGTAGATCAGCAAATTGGAACTCAAATACTCCATCTCCTATAGATAGTTTTTCATATAGATCACATACCAGTGATACTATGATGTTTGGTAAAAAAGTTTCATCTGCAAATATTAGAAGAATTATAAGAAGAGTTGACTGGACAGCAGGAAATAGATATGAAATTTATAGAGATGATTATAGTGCACAAAATCAAAGTCCATTAACAGCAGCAAACAGATTATACGATGCAAACTACTACGTTCTTAATTCCGACTTTAAAGTTTACATTTGTATTGATAATGGATCAACGGGAACTAACCCTCTTGGAAATGTATCCCAAGATGAACCCACCTTCACAGACTTGGAACCCTCAAAAGCAGGAAATAGTGGTGATGGATTTGTTTGGAAGTATCTTTTCACTGTTTCACCTAGTGATATTATTAAATTCGACTCAACTGAATTCATTACTGTACCAAATAATTGGTCAACTAGCACAGATTCTCAAATTAGAGCAGTAAGAGAAAATGGAGATTCTAATGTAAATGAAAATCAAATAAAACATGTTTATATTGAAAAGGCAGGAAATAATTATGCCAATGGATTAGGACAGGAAGTAGATATCATAGGTGACGGAATTGGAGCAAAAGCGAGAGTTGATGTTGTAAATGGTTCTATTACTGACGTTACTGTTAGTGCTGGTGGAAAAGGATATACTTATGCTTTGGTAGATTTAGGAACTTTGAATAGTAATGTATCTACAGAAAATAAAGCAAAATTAATCCCAATAATACCACCAGGTTTAGGTCATGGTAATGATGTATATACCGAATTAGGAACCGACAGAGTTATAGTTTATGCTAGATTTGATGATTCTACAAAAGACTTTCCGATAGATACAAAATTTTCACAGGTAGGAATAGTAAAGAATCCTACTAAAGTAGGTACTTCAGTAACGTTTACTGACAATACTTACTCGTCACTTCCAGCAGTTAAATTTGATACTGTGACTGGAACACCACAAGTAGGAGAAGAAATCAAACAAGTTTTAGGACTTGCACCCAACATTGGTAAAGTTGCTAAAGGTTATATCGCTTCCTACGATATTGAAACAAAGGTAATGAAATATTTTAGAGATAGATCTCTTCAATTTAATAGGACTACGTATGATCATACAGATTATACAGGTATATCTACCAGTGGAAGAATCTATGAATTTGAAACTGGTATTAATGCTAACAACATTGAAGGTAGTAGTTCTTCGTTTAATGGTGCTATTTCAATTAATTTTTCTGGTATCACAACAAATCCAAATGGTAACAAATTAATTAATTTAGGAACTAATTTTGTTTCAGGATTGTCTGATTCTGAGATAAATAAAGGGTCAGGAGAAATAGTTTACTTAGATAATAGACCTTTGATAGTTAGAAACTCTCGTCAAAAAGAAGACATTAAAATCATACTAGAATTCTAAAATGCCACAAAAGACTAATTTAAATATATCACCTTATTATGATGATTTCAATAAGGACGATAATTTTTACAAAATACTTTTCAAACCAGGTTATCCTGTTCAAGCTAGAGAGTTAACTGGTTTACAGTCTCTTTTGCAAAATCAGGTTGAGAGTTTTGGTAAGCATATATTCAAAGAAGGTTCGATGGTCATACCTGGTGGTATTGAGTATGATCCAACTTATTTTTCTGCAAAAGTAAATTCAACTCACTTAGGTATTGATGTAACTGTTTACTTGAATAATATTATATCTAATAACGGTGGTAAAGGAACAAGAGTAAGAGGACAAAACTCTGGTATAGTAGCAACAATAAAGAATTTTATTTTACCTCCTGAAGAAGGTGTTGATGATATAACAATTTTTATAAAATATAATCAATCTGGTAGTACTGGAGTTAGTGAAGCATTTCCTGATGGTGAGGTTTTAATACTTGAAGATAATTTAACATATGCTAATACAACTTTAAACAGTGAAGAGACTGTTTTAACTTTAGTATCTGAGAATGCAACTGCCACTGGTTCTGCTTTTGGAGTGAACAAAGGTGTTTACTTCATGCGTGGATTGTTTGTTGACGTACCTACTTCACTTTTAATTTTAGATCCATATTCAAATGAACCATCTTATAGAGTAGGTTTTGAAGTTTTAGAAGAAGTAGTTAATGCTAACGATGACTCTTCTTTATATGATAATGCCAAGGGATTTACTAACTTTGCTGCTCCTGGTGCAGATAGATTTAAAGTTACAGTAAAATTAACTAAAAAGGCATTACAAGATTATGATGATACTAATTTTGTAGAACTATTCAGAACTACAAACGGAGAAACAAAGAAACTGCAGGATTCTACTGTATATTCAGAGTTAAAAAAATATTTTGCAATGAGAACTTATGATGAATCTGGTAATTATTCTGTAGAACCTTTTAGAATTAATTTACAAGATTCCCTCAATGATGAAATGGGTTCTGGTGGATTATATACTGAAAATCAAAAAACAGATAAGGGAAATGATCCTAGTGATGATTTGATGTGTGTAAAGTTATCACCAGGTAAAGCTTATGTTAGAGGGTTTGATGTTGCGTTACCATCAACAACTGTTATTGATGTTGAAAAACCTAGAGACACTAAAACTGTAAATAATGCCTCTATTCCATTTAACATGGGAAGTTTATTAAAGGTAAATCGTGTAAATGGTACACCGTTTATCAATATTGGAGGTGATAATACTAATGTTGTTGAACTGAGGAACAGTAGAGTAGGATCAACACATGGAACAACTGTGGGAACAGGACTGACTGTTGGTGAGGCAAGAGTTTATTCATTTGGAGTTGCTGATGGATCTTATACTGGAGATACAACAGAATGGGATTTACATCTATATGACATACAGACTTTTACAACTTTACAAGTAACATCTTTAACTCATCCACATACACTAGTAAAAGGTACAAGAGTTAGAGGTCTTGCTAGTAACGCTATTGGTTATCTTGCATTTCAAGCTAATTCTACAGGTGTAAATGAAATAACAGTATCACAGACCACTGGGGTGTTTGTTAAAGGTGAGCAAATAATATTCAATGAGACTCCCTCTCAAGAAAAACCTTCAGTTAAAGAAGTCATAACATATACCACTGATGATATCAAATCTGTATTCCAAGCCATACCATCTGCAGGTATCGCAACTTTCCATGCAGACACAGTTTTATATGATAAAGTTTTACCTACTTTCTCTATATCCGATGAATTAAATATAGTTGGAACTGCTGCTAGTGTATCAAACAGAATCTTTTCTGGTGTTGGTATTAATACAGGTTCTATAATATCATATAGTAACAAAAATTTTGAAGACCCCAATTTTAATACTATAACTGATATTCCTGCTGCTAATGGTGGTAAAGTTTTAACTCTTGCTGCTACTACATCTGTGTCAGGTATTAATACTGGTACTGTTAATGCAGGTAAATCATCATTTAGAATTAAAGTTCCTAGAGTATTAAATCTAAAAAATTCTGGAATTTTTTCAGAATTACCCAGAAAAGTAATATCTAATTTGAATACTGCAGATTCAAATTTAATTGTTAGTAGACAAATACCAAATCAAACAATTACGATAGCAAATGGAGTAGGTTCATTATCAATAAACACACAAGCAGGATTAGATGTTTCTGCAGGACTTACAAGTGCTTTCTTTGAACCATTTGACTCTGAAAAATATTCTTTAACTTATCATGATGGAACTATTGAAACATTAACATCCGATCAAGTTAGTATTACGAATGGTGGTAATGATATAACATTTACAGGTCTAAAAGCAACACCTCTCAACAAAGCAACCGTTAATGTAACTTTAAAAAAAGTTGGTGCAACAAGCAAGACTAAAGATTATGTAAGAAGTCAAGAATTAGTAATTGCTCATACATCAGGAGTCAATACTCTATCTGGACTTGCGACATGTAGAGCATATGGTTTGAGAGTTGAAGATAAAGAAATATCCTTAAATGTTCCAGACGTAGTTAAAATTATCGCTGTTTATGAATCAAAAACAAGTGCAAACCCAGATCTTCCTGCTTTAAATTTTGTTAGTGGATTATCTCTAGATACAAACGCAATAATAGGTGAAAAAATTGTTGGTAAAGATAGTCGTGCGATTGCTCAAGTTGTTAAAAAATTTGCAAATAGTATAGATTTTGTGTATCTAAATGCAAATAAATTTACAGTTGGAGAAACTGTAGAATTTAAGGAGTCTGGTATTGAAACAGTATTACAAGGCACTGAAGAAGGTAATTTTATTGATAGAACAGAAAATTATACTTTAGATAAAGGACACAAACTTCAATATTGTGATTACTCTAAGATTGTAAGAAAAGCAAAATCAGCGATTCCATCTAAAAAATTATTAATAATTTTTGACAAATATCAAGTCGCTGATGGAAATACTGGGGACTTTTTCTCTGTTAATTCATACACCAAAGATAGATTTTCTAAAGACATTCCTTATATTAGAAGTCTTAGAGTATCTGATTTAATTGACTTTAGACCTAGAGTAAATCCATTTACACCAGTATTTACATCATCTAAATCTCCATTCTCATTCACAAGTCGTAGTTTTGAAACTACAAATCCATTTGTAGTGACTCCAAATGAAAGTTCAATTCTAGGGTATAGTCATTACTTAGGAAGAGTTGATAAGTTAGTAATAAACCAATTTAAGGAAGTTAAATTAGTGAAGGGTGAATCTTCAGAGAGTCCAGCACCTCCAACAGAAGTAGGTAATACAATGGAAATTGCTGAGATAAGTTTACCACCTTATCTTTTCGATACTGTAAGAGCTCCATTTATATCACTAACAGATAATAAGAGATTTACCATGAGAGATATTGGTAATCTCGAAAAAAGAATTGAGAATTTAGAACAAACTACATCTTTAAGTCTTCTTGAATTAAATACACAATCTTTAGAAATTAGAGATGCTGATGGTCTTAATAGATTTAAAAGTGGATTTGTAGTTAACAATTTCAAAGATAGAAACTTTATTGATTTTTCTCGTGGAACTGGTTCTAGGTGTGATGTTGATGTTGTCAATGAAGAATTAGTAAGTGCTGTTGATTTTTGGTCTATAAATCCTGAGATAGCATTGAATCCTAGCATTGATATAAATTCTGCTGATTTAAATTCTAATTTACAATTACTTGATACAAATTGTAAAAAAACAGGTGATTTGATAACACTTGATTATACTGAAATAGATTGGTTAAATCAACCTCAAGCAACCGAAGTTGAAAATGTTAACCCATTTAACGTTATTGTGTTTATGGGTGGTATTATTTTAGATCCACCATCAGATAATTGGGTAAGAACAATTTATACAGAGGAAAATAGAAAAGAATCTTCAGGTGCAAAATGGATAGAACAAGCTACTAGTGTTCCTATAGGTCCTATAATTGAAACAGAAGGGGGAGGTCCAGACATAGACACTGGAAAAGATATTCAGGATCCTGATTTCAATTCTTACAGAAGAAGAGTTAAAATTGTACTTAAAGCAAGATCACAAACTCAACAATTTAAAACTTCATATCAAAATGTTTTACAAGGACCAAGTCAAGAGTTTGATTATGTGGAAAGTGTTAAAATTACAAGTGAAGCAGATCCTTTTATGCGTTCCAGAAATGTTTTCTTTAATGCAAATGGTCTTAGACCTTTAACAAAACATTTTCATTATCTTGATAATGGTATTCCTGATATAGTTCCTAAATTAGTTGAAATAACCATGAGTTCTGGTACTTTCAATGTATTTGAAAATGCAAAAATAGAAGTTGGTGGTGAAAAAATTGGTTTTGTTAGATTACAAAGACCTAATCATAAATTTGGTGATTCATCAAGACCAGATGTAGGTGCTGGATTAGGTAGTCCTTCAGTTGTAGTTGAGGAATATACAGTAGATCCATATGATTCTTCAAGACCATCTCCTTCAGATAGTTATTCTGCAACATCAAAATTACTTAATATTGATACAATATCATTAGCAAATAAAGAAAAATATTTTGGGTACCTTGTAAAAGGTGCAAAGATAACTGGTGAAACTAGTGGTGCAGTTGCTACTGTAAGTAGTATTGATTTGTTTAGTGATAACTGGGGAGATTTATTAGGTGCATTTTTCTTTAGAGATGCAAACGCTACTCCAAAACCACCTACTTTATTCGCTACAGGTAAGAAAACATTCAGAGTTACAGCAGCACCAGAGGGCACTATACCCGTTCCTGGCAGCACTGACCACGCTAGCGATGCATCAGGCACATTTACAGGAACAGGCACGATACAGACCTCTCACACTGTAAATGTATCAGTAAGAAATCCACCCGAACCATCAGGAACTCGTCCTGACGAAATAACAACTAGAACAAACTTAATTTACAAAGAAGGATTAGGTGCGAAATTTAAGGCTCCTCATAGAGATCCATTGGCACAATCATTTACAGTTGATGAGACTGGAGCATTTTTAACTTCCTTTGATGTTTACTTTAAATCTAAAGATGAAAAATCAAAATTATTTGTTGAATTAAGACATGTTGAATTAGGAACTCCTACAAATTATCTTGTACAAGATTATGCACAAATAGCAGTTAATCCTAATAATATTAATTTATCTGATGATGCGTCAGTCCCAACTACTTTAAAATTTCCATCACCAATTTATCTTGAACCAGAAAAAGAATATGCTCTAGTATTCTTATCTCCTGCTTCAGACAAATATGAAATGTTTGTAGCAACAATGGGTCAGAAGACAATTGGAACAACTAATTTACCAGATGTGGAAAATGTCGTTGTTACGAAGCAATACATTGGTGGTAGTTTATTTAAATCTCAAAATGGTACAATTTGGACACCAAGTCAATATCAAGATTTAACTTTCAAATTGCGTAAAGCATCATTCGTAGAGTCAGGAACAACCACTTTTTACAATACTCCAGTTGAACCAGGTGACTTAAATTGTCAAGTTTTACCAACTAATCCAATTCGTCCACTTCCAAGAAAACAGAAAGTAAAAATTAGTAGTGGTAGTGCAAACCAAGATGCTTTACCAATCGGTAGAAAAGTAAGTACAGGTGCTGCTGCTGATCCAGATGACTTAAGTGTAACTGGTATTATAGAAGGTAGAGGTGCTTCCATAACTGGTGCTGAGATTGTCAGTTCTGGAAAAGGTTATTCTTTAACACCTTCGTTAAATAACATTCCACTGTTATCTTTAACTGGGAGTGGAGAAGATGCTACTGGTAACTTTACATTGAATTCAGATGGTTCAATCGCTTCAGTAAGTATTGCTGCTAGTGGTGAAGGATATCAAGTTGGTGATGTTCTAACGATTGATAATACAAATGTAAATGTACAGAGAGGTGCAGGTTTTAAAGTTGTAGTTACAACTATTAGTGCCACTCTTGATACATTATATTTGACAGATGTACAAGGTGAAAAATTTGAAAATACAAAGAATTTAATAACTTATGGTGCAAACAATAATACAAGAGCACTTGTATCACCAGCTACAACTGTAAACGGTGATTCCCAACTCAATGGTGAATTATTCACTGGTTCTATATTTGAAGTAACACAATTTAATCATGCTCATCATGGAATTGGTAATTTAATTGAAATAAATGGAGTTAAACCTGATACTGAACTTGTAACCACAACTTCAGCATTAACATCAGAGGACACTGTAGTTTCTGTTGCTAATACAAGTCCCTTTGCTTCTTTTGGAAGCATTAGTGTAGATAGGGGTGAAGCATTGATAGGTGAAGAAATTGTTTCATATGTAGTTGGAACTGGACAATTAACTCTAACAAGAGGAGTTCTCAACACAACTGCTACAACTCATCCTGTAGGATCAACAATTCAAACATATGAAGTTTCTGGTATGCCCTTAGTTGGTATTAATACAACACACACATTACCAACATCAACAGCAACTAAAAATGCAAGAGGAATTGATACTTATCATTTAGATGTTAATGTTACAGGTATCTCAACTAGAACTGATAAAATGTTATTATGTTTTGCTAATGAAAAAGCAATTGGAGGTAGAAATGTTAATATTTCTCAAAACCATCAGTTTAGTTCGATTACTCCACAGTTTAATGTCATTACACCAGGTAATACCACTCGTGTGACTTCAACAATAAGAACTGTTAGTGGTACAAGTGCAAACGGTAATGAAATATCATTTATAGATCAAGGATTTGAACCAGCCGCTCTAAATCATTCAGTATTTTATCCAACTCCTAGAATAGTTGCATCAAAAATAAATGAATCTACAAGGTTATCTGGTTTACCAAAATCTAAATCATTATCGTTAAATGTTAGTATGAGTTCATCTGATCCTAACTTATCACCTGTATTAGATACTAAGAATGCTACATTTATTCTAGGTAGAAATAAAATCAACAATCCTGTTGGATTAGAAAATTACGCTGATGATAATAGGACTAATCAACTGGAAGATGATCCACATGGATCTGTATTCGTATCAGAGAGAGTTGATTTAGAACAACCAGCAACTTCACTAAAGGTATTAGTTGCTGCAAGTGTTCAACCTGAATCTGATTTCAGAGTTTTCTATAGATTGTTTAGTGCAGACTCAAGTGAAGTGTCTCAAACATATAGAGCATTTCCAGGATATAAAAACTTAATTGACTCTGATGGTGATGGATTTGGAGATCAAATTATTGATTTAAGTAAAAATGATGGAAGACCTGATAAATTTGTTAAACCAAATGTATTCGACAAATTCTCTGAATATCAATTCTCTGTTGATAATTTAGAACAATTCAGTGGATTTGTAATAAAAATTGTAATGATATCCACTAATGAATCTTATCCAGTAAGATTAAAAGACTTTAGAGCACTCGCATTAGCATGATACCAGTTGAAGGACACAAAAATCTATTTCGTGATGAAAAAACAGGAGCCATAATTAATATGGATACTTCTGGATACTCTAATTACATGTCTCATAAAAGAATTAATTCTGACAAACAGGCAGAAATAAATGAGATGAAAAAGGAGCTTGAGACTCTTAAATCAATGTTAAATGAACTTGCTTCAAAGATAACGTCTTAGTAAATATAAATACTTTTTAGATCTGAATTGCTAACTTAGATGGCAGATATCAAAGT
>VTLG01005110.1_pt1 | contig 27531 bp, 41 predicted proteins | sample 4694571 | NCBI WGS metagenome assembly VTLG01 (sample SAMN12604809, study PRJNA352737) | marine metagenome | biome: ENVO:00000447; feature: ENVO:00000209|ENVO:00000569|ENVO:01000036; material: ENVO:00002151; isolation source: viral sequences binned using virsorter ...
GAACTCTCATCAGCAAAAGAATAAATGTACCCATCTGTTGCAGTTGCTAATGCTACTGCTCCAGCATCACACATATCTGTCCAAGTTCTACCTGTCGGTAGTGTTTTAATAGCTGAATCAGTACCACCTGAAACATCATATAAAACACCAGATGTGTCTGATGCTACTATTCTCCCTTTAATACTCCATATCTTGTCATAGGTCTGGTCTGAATTATAAGCACTATAACTTCCAGAACTAGCTCTATATACGATTGCACCATTAGCAACTATATACAATCTTGTTCCAAGAACAGCCAAACCTGTAATGTCATTACCTGCACTAGGAGTTCCATCTGTGCTTGAAGAACCTGTTAAAGGTGTTGTTATCTTTTTAAGTACCTCTCCATCAGCAAAGTAAACTGTTCCATCTAACTCTTGCATTAAAAGATTTGTTTCCGAACTTGTTACAACTTCTTCAGTTGATTTAAGCAGACCAACATTGTATTCCTGTCCTACTTGTTTGCCACTAAAGACATCAACTCCGTTACTATCCCAAAATCTACTGAACCCTGTTTCTCCTGCTTGTCTTTGATGTGCTTTGTCTAATCCAGATCCACCAGAGAAATCTACTCTTGAATAAATCTGACCAAACTCCTGTTGAAAATCCTCTGGAGTTTCTGATGTTTGTACTGCCTGTGCCTGAAGTGGAGCAGTATTTATATTCATCTGCCTTCCTGGACCTACAGCAAATCTTAAAAATAAATCATCAATATTAGCTTCAAAGCCTTGTGCTTGTGGTTCAGATGTATTAGCAGGGGAAGGTAATACTGCCATTACGCACTATAGTTTATATTTCCTAATGCAACTGCTTGAGGATATAGAGAACGAAGTTCTCCTCTTGCTTCATCAATAAGTAAAGACCTAAGTCTTAACAAACCATTTCGCAATCTCTCTCCTGAACCAATAGGATAGTTTTCTGCTGCTAATTTCTCTGTAATAAATTCCTGTGTTGAAGCATCTATATCTGTTGCACCCATTATATCGGCTACTGATCCTACCATAATTATCTGATGGTATGAATCATCTAGCAAACAAACAGTAGATAGATCACTCGTTTCATCTACTGGTCTTGCAAACTTTCTTTTAATAACTAAATGAACAGTTTTATTTGTAGTTGTATTAAAAAACTGAACTGCTGTATTGGTGCTTGAAGGGGGAAAGTCTGTTAGTAGTTCTATTCCTGCACTTGTATACTGACTACCTGAAGCATTTTGAATATAAGAACTAACAACTGAAACTGTTGTTGCTGGAACTTCAGCGTATGTTGCATTTGAAGTTACATCTGTTGTAGTTATGTTATATAAAGTTGGATAAAGTCTTGATATATTATCTGATACGGCATCATATACAGACTTTCTTGGAAATGTTGGATTGAGATAAAGATTAGCTTTATCTGAATGTGTTGCTGCTGTTGTACCTGCGTATCCTCTTGCAACAGTTAATGTTCTAGTAGATGTGTTAGATGCTGTAATCAACATTAACTCTTGGTCAATCTCTATTAATGCACCATTACCTAAAAGATTTTCTTCCTCTGAAGAAAATAAACCACTTTCATATACAACTGTTGTTCCTGTTGTATCAGTTAATGCTCCATCTAGCCTAGAAAACGCTGATAGATCATCTGGTTTATTTAAAAAATCTCTATATATTCTATCTATTAATGTGCTTACTGCTGCCATATATATTCCATATTACTAGGGAGAGAAAAACTCTCTCCCTAATAACTATAATATCTAATTCCTTATTAGGAAGTAGATGTACTGTGTATATTTCCGTGGAACTGTTCTGGTCCGTACTCAAGTCCAAATTCTCCATAGAGTTGATACTTGTAAGCTGCTCCTGATTGAGCCAACGGCTCAACAAAGAAGTGTCCTTTTCCTGGAATATCCAAGAAAACAGGCTTAACAAATGCCATATCTACAATGAAAACTTGAGATGTTGGAATATGTCGTTCATAGACAATTCCAATTTCTCCAAAGTCAGTTTCAATGGTCGTAATATTTACACCACCAATATTTCTATCTCTTGGTGCGAGTGATAATGCACTTGAATATACTCCAGAGAGCTTTTGCTTGTTAAAAGCATTAGCAAAGATAACAGGTTGCTCAAATGGAGCCCCATTATCTGCCATACTTTTAAGGCAATTATCAATATCAGCTTGAACTAGAGCGTCCCCACCAGCATCTATTTTGTTAGTGGTTAAAGCTGCTCCTAATCCTCTTGTTTTTCTTGCTGTTGATACATCTGTATCTGCTACATATGTACCTTGCATACAAGAGAACTCTATATCTCTAGCTGCTCTCTTTATTTTCATATCCAACTGGAAAGCCAATTCATCTTGAACTGGTTGGTTTCCTATAATGGCTTGACCACTTAGGTTACCTGTTGCAGCTTGTTTTGTGTAAGAAACATTAACACCATATTGCATAATTTGTGTAACATTTATTACTTCACTACGAGTTCTTTCCTCATAGGTTGGATCTGCACCTTCAACAACTGCTGTTTGTGCAGCTGCTGCATTATCAACTGTTTGCCAAGTAAATTGTTTGGAAGTAACAGATTTTCCACCTGTTAATCCACCCATCATTGATAGAAATGGTGTATCACTAGGAGTTACATTGAATAACTCCCCAATATAATTGGGAAGATCGTATGAATCTCCCATTCCTGATACTGATGCCATTTAGATCGTTTCTCCTTTACTTTACTTTAGTTTGTTTTCCATTAGTGTTTTTAGCTTTTCAGCTTTGAGAGCTGAACTCTTTTGCCAATCTCCATCTTGCATAGCTATTGCGATCTGGTCATTCATATCGGCTGGTTCAACTGGAACACTAGCTTCTATTACAGTATCTAAACTATCTTGGCTAGTTACTACTCTTGCCTTCTGTGCTTCTTGTTCCTGAACTGCTGGAGCATCTTCGCCCCAACCATAATTTTCAGCAGCAAATGCCTTTATCGCATCTGCTTCCAAGTCGCCTTTGTAAAGGTCCTTTAGTGCTTTGCCCTGTCCAGAAGCTGGATCAAAACCTGCTGATTGGATAGCGTTATCCATCTGCACAGTTTTGTACTCCTTTTCAACACCTTCAAGCTCCTTGATGCGATCTCGCATCTGCTTGATAGCATTGTTATCTTCTTCTTGCGTTTCTTCTACCATATCTTCTACTTCGTTTTCCATTTTTCTCCTACTCCCAGATTTCTACTAGCTACATTACCCTGGGGTTATAATGCGATAGGCGACAAATTATAATAAAGAACAAATGAGAATTGTCAGCCACTTCTAGCTGTTCCAATACATAAGCGATTTGAAATACTCAGCTTATACGCTTGAAATAAGCTGGAAGTGCAGAGTCAATTTATATTCACGCAGACTACCACTATGCGTTCTCTTTAATACTACTACATATAGTGGTATTGTGTAAAGTTTATACTATATTTAGTATTCGGTTAAACCTGTAACTCTTGAACCTTGTCTTGCTGGTCCACCGATTGGAGAGAACCTAGATGCTTCCTCTGATTCTAATAATCTTAATTCCTCTGCTTCATCTGGACTTTGGAAAACCATAGCTTCCGTAAACTTCTCTAAGTTAAATACATCTTCCTGTGCAACAGCTTTACCACCTCTCTGTTGTAACTCTTGTATTCGTGGTATCTGATCTGCTGCAACAGAGAAGAATTGTCTTGCTTGTTGTTGATTAAATCCAGATCTCTTTAATTTCTCTGCTGTGGTTAAGTCAATATCAAATCCTGCTTTAGCTGCTTCTCCACCAATCTGTGCTGTGGTTATCTTTCCTGAAACTATATCTTCTCCTACAGATGGATCTATTGCACCAAGAAATATTGATTCCTGTGTCAAATCTATACCATAATTGGCTGAATAAAAATCTTGTACTTCTTGTATATTTTCCTGAACACCTTGAAAGACAGCACCAACTCTTTGTTGAAACTCTCTTGCTGATACTTCTCCTTCTATAAGACTTGTTAGTCTATTTTGAAGTAATGATTCTGAAACCTCTCTTGATATGCCGTATTCAGACAATGTACCCATATAAGATTCTTTTAATCCTACATAAGTTACTTCATCAAACTTAACTGTTCCATCAGCTCTTTTATTACCAGGGAATAAAGTTTCATATTCAGTTGTTCCTCGTACTTTAGCTATTGCAACATTTGAATCGCCTGTTTCTGCCCATTCATCAGCAAACATATCCAACAAATTATCAGGCATATTAGGATAAAGTGATTTAGCTAATTCTAAGTAAGTAGCCATTATTGATTAACTCCTTGTGTTGCTAAACCTTCTCCAAGTGCCTGTGTCAATGCTCCAGTTGCATCTTGTGTAACTTGTGCGATATTGTTCTCCAATCCCTTTTCTCTTAGTGTAGTTTGTGCAGTTGTGAAATCATTACTTTTAACCATTTCCTGCCACCAACCCTGTGTTTCATCTGCTGTCTGCCCCCATACAGAAGTAGTTAAGTTTCTCCAAGGTCTTGCAATATCTTCATAAGTTAGTTCTGGATTTGTGTAATTACCAAACGCAGCAAGTCTTGATTGTTTAAGTGAACCAATTAATGTATCTTTATAATCAGGATCATCTCTCATTCTTCCTGCTATCTCTGCTTTTTCACTATCGGTTAAGTTACCAAGTGTTGGTCCTAACCAAGTATTAAATAGTTCCTCTACTTCTCGTTCTCTCTGTGTTGTTCTATCAACTCCTGTTATAGCTGTTGATGATAAATAATTTTCAAATTGTGTATCTCTCGTACCTTGTGCGTAAGGATCTGCAAATAAACCTATTTGTTCAGATGTATATGCTTCTGACCATTGACCTGAAACAAATTTATTAGAAACCCAATCAACAAGAGCATCAGGTGCATTAGAAACTCCTGATGCTACTAAGCTATTTTGTACTGCTAACTGTGTATCACTAATTAATTGTGAAGCAGTTGCTGGATCTGAATTATAAGTTCTTAACCAATTTCTTTCTGATTCACTATGTTCTTTCCACCAAGTAGTTGTCTGCCACTCTGCATCTGTTACTGTTCTACCTTCAACAGCAGCTTCAGCTAACAAAGCAATAGCTTCATTTTCAGCTAACCAAGGTGCAACCTGTATCTGTGTCTGTAAAGTTTCAGAAAAACTAGCAAATGGGTGTTCTATCTCGTCAGAGAGTTGATCTGTATTCCCTGCAAGTACAGCAACTGAATCAAAAAAGGCTTTATTAACTTCTGCGTTTAATGTTGCATTTGGTGCTTCAGCAGTTAATAAACCAGCTTTCTTTGCATCATTTCCTACTACTTCGTATGCCATATACATTGGCTTACCTGAATAAACTTCTCCTTCAGAACCTGGAACTTCATAAGCTAAGTAAAGTTTTCCTTCTACATTCCACAGCCAAGCTCCTTCTGGAACATTATTAAACTCTGTTTGTTCATCTGAAACAATTTTACTTTCTGAATTAGCTGCATTACTTCCAGTATCTGTATCAGTATCTGATACATCTTCTAGTAGATTTTCTGATTTAGCAAAATCTAACCAGATAGAATTTGTTTTTTCTATCGGTTCATATCCTTCTTTAAGAAGGGTATTAAATTCTTCCTCTGAACCTGCACTTCTAAATGAACCATCTTTTGCAAATAAAGCATATCTTTTATCATTAAGACTTATTATGTTTGGACCATCAGTATTCCAATCGTTAGATATTTCAGTAGTTTCTACAACAACATCAGTTACATCATCATCATCATCATCAGTAGTTGCAACATCTGGGAGATTTCCTAAGAAATTATTTATTGCATTAAACTCTCCTCTTGATAAATCCCCATTAGAAAATGCGTTAGATACTTTTCCTTTCAACAATTTTATTTCATCAAACCCTAATGATTTTCCTTGTTCATACTTTCTTAATAAATTAACTGCTTCAGTTAAACTCGTAGGTAATTCTTCTCCTTGTCCTACATTAAAGGTAGTGTTTATTAAATTACTAGCATCTCTAGCTATTTCATCAGCTATGCGTTGTTCTTCTTCTCGTTTTCTTTGTTCTTCAATCTTCTGTTCTTCTCTGTATTTAGTTTCCCAACGATCTTTAACCTCTGGAGTTAATGAAGGATCTGCGAATTTCCTATCCTCTTTAGATATTTCTTCTTCAGATATTTCTTCTTCAGATATTTTTTTAGGATCTTTCCCTCTCACTTCTGAAAGTTCTAAAGATATATCTCTTAATTCAGCTTGTGTTTGTAAAGATGCTTTTTCAGAAATAATTTCTTGTTTTTCTGCTGCTGTCATATCAGCAGTTATTCCTAAAGATTTATAAATAGCTGTTCTTTTATCTTCTATTGAAGTTATAAGTTTATCTTTCCTAGCCCAGTCCTCAAGAGAAATTCTAGAACTTACTTCTACATCTTTTTCAGATATTCCTTTTATATATTCAGTTGCTTCACGCCTGGTAAAATCCTTAAGTCCTAATGTTTTTGCAATCTTTGACCAACTAAGAGGGAAGTCAGCTACTTCTCGGAACTTATTAAATTTTTCCATTTCTTCAGGGGATACATTAATATTCCCTGCTTCAACATCTGCCATAAATGCGTTTACTATTCTTTGTTCGCTTGTGAAATATTTATTAGCTTCTATGTTTGCTAAGACTTCATCTACATACGCACCTTTTCCTTCTGCTTCGTAATATTTTCTTATAAATTCAAGTAAATCTTTTTTTCTAGCCATTATCTACCTACACTTGGTCTTTCCCCACCAGCATTTGCTCTAGTCATAGCATCAAGTATATTTGCTGCGTGTTGCTTTTCATCTTCTGGTGGTACTCCAAACTGTCCTACTATGCCAGGACTTCTACCTTCGTGAGCAGGAATTTTTGGAATACTAAACTCCTCTAAAGGTACTTCAATGTTCATCATTTCATCTGATAACAATTTATCCATTTCATTTATGTATTGAGATATAGATGTTCCTTTGGAATCTTCCACATTCCAATTTATTGTTCCTGTATCTTTTAGTCTTTGAGCTACTCCATCTCCTGCAAACCAAGCAATAGAAACCAAATCCCAAGAACCAAACCTATCAAAATATTTCTGAACCATAAACTTAGCAACAGCATCTTGTGCTTTAGGATCATTTATATCTGCACCCTCTAATTTTGCCATTTTTGTCCAAGCTGTCTGGTTTTCTGTTCCATACCAATTAATATCTAATATTCCATAGCCACCTAGTGCCTGAACTGGTATTGGTTTACCTGTATTATCATCTATTATGGTACTTGGCTTATGAACGGCATTGTAATTTCCTGTACTCTCCTTTTGTAATAGAGCTTTCAAATACAAATCTATTATCGCTGGATCTGTATTCATATCGTATACTGGTGTATTCTCTGCCATAGTATTACCTTGGAGCAGAGATAATGCTATTAAGCATAAGATTATTACTTGTTTGTATATCAGCATTTCTCCCTAACCTTTCCTGTTCTGTTTTTGTTATTCTATCAAATGTATCTAATAAAGCTGCACTAGGATCTATATCTGTTTCTTCCCTTATTTCAGGTTCTTGTATGTGGTTTCCGTAATTTGCTAACATCTCTGGAGTAACAGTTTCCTGTACTGGCTTACTAAATTCTACATCTTGTTTATATGCACTTAATGATTCATTTAGATAAGTTTCAGCTAATAACTTTAATTCATAAGGTTTTGGTTTTCTACCTAAATCATTTTCAAATAAACCATCAATACTATTAGATACTGATCTGTAATCAGGTGGTAAGTATGGCTCTGGTTCAAATTCAGTTGAAACAGGATTATCTATATAACTCTGTAATACATTTTCCCAACCATCTTCAGCTTGTCCAAGACTTAACATATTTGCTTCTGCCATTAAATTATACATTACTTTTCCTTCAACTAATGGTTGCCATACACCAGGTCTAAATGGTTTACCAACAGCAGGACCTAACAAACCTGCATTTATTAACTCTGCTTGAAGTTCCATAATTGCATCTGGTGCTAATGCTTCAAACCCAAAAGTATTATCTCCTACTGTATAAAAATTTTCTTCATACTGACCTATTGTTGTTGGCTTACCTTCGTATGTAATTGGATAACCTGAACTAAGACCACCAATAAATGGACTTGTATCTTGACCTGCAAGGGCTTGTCGTACTATTTCTTTTATATCTACTTGTTCTGTTTGATTTTCTTTAAGCCAGATCTCGTTATAATCTGTCCAACCCCATAATGCAGTTATCCCAATAGCATCTTGTACTGTTGTCTGTTCATTTAACTCATTTATTTGTTTTTCAGTAGGAACAATCTTATTTGTTCCACCGATTGGATTATTTAATAACTCCAATATGTCTGAAATATAATTTTTTACTTCTTCGTTCATTTGTTTGCCTTATTCAATTCTAACAATAAATCATCTTCAAACTCTGGTTCTAATTCTTTTGATAACAGTTGGTCAAATAGAGGTCCAAAATCTGGATTCTCTACCATCAACTCATCTGCTATCTGTCTTAATGCTAGTCGTACACCTATGTATTTAGATGAAGTTTTCCAAATTGTTTCAGTTAAACCTGCATCAACAAATCCATCTATAATTTGCTGCCTTGCATCTAAATATTTTTTAGTTGTTATAACAACAGAGTTATCTTTTAATAAAGGATCTTGTACCATTCTCTCTAATTGTTCTATCTGCATATCTATTGATGGTTGTGCTGGTTCTCCAACAATTTCTGGCTGTCCGTAACCCCAATATCTATGCTGTAATTCTTTTTTCTTTTCATTTCGTAAAGTTCTTGCCACAACAGTATTATTATTTGTAATCCCTATCTCTGCTTCATACTGTCTTAATGCAACAGCACCGAGTAATTTATTCTTAGCAATAGCCCATTGTTCAGGTGTTCTATATGCTCTTTTGTTATTTAATAATGCTTTCTTATATGCTGACCAGTTAAACTCTGCATAAGCTGGTGCTGGTTCTAAGTACCAAGCAACCAATGGATACTGGTCATATAACTCTTTATTTTCTTTGTACCAATTAAAACTCTCTGTTGTAACTGGGAACTTTTCAATAGAAACAGACTTTGCAACTGTTAAAGGAAGTGGGTTTAATCCAAATGTATTTATAAATTCTTCAGTAGCTTGAGCATCATCATAATTAGCACCTATCTTCATACTTCTATATTCATCAGCAAGTGTTTCAAAGAAAAAGTAATCCATATTCTCTGGTTTTAATTCGTATAATGGGGAAACAGCACCAGCAGGACCTATTGTTTGAGTAAATGCTCTAAATAAAAATATTTGTTTGGATTTCTTTAATGCTAACTCCATTCCTTCTTTCATACCTTCTTCTGTACTGTCATCAATCTGTCCTGAATAAAGTAATGCTTTGTATGTATCCATAACAGTATTGCCATATATCCCTGTGGTATTTTCGCCCTTGTTAAATGCAACTGTTAAGAACTTATCAAGCCAAGCTGGTTTAAGACCTAATGCCTTAGTCCACTCTGAAGGATCTGTTATATCAGGAGCAGGAAACTCTCCAAATATTGCTTTCTGTATAAACCCTTCCTCTGGAAAGTTCTTAAATATAAATGCAGCAGGAAATCTAATGACAGGACCTATACCAGGCATTATTGAACCTACAATATTTATACTTGAAGCATAAACAGGCATATTAATTTTCACATCTGTACCTTCTTCTGCATCTTTGAACATATAGTCTTGCATTATCCCTGAACCTGGGTAATTAAATATCGCTTGTCCATTTGTTGGATTTGTATAAATAAATCCCTTACCTGTATCTTCAAATTGATCCGTTGGTTGGGTTGCACCAGCCCAAGTTGTTTGTGTTCGTGCAACAACACCAGGATTAGCTCTCATTATTCCTAACCAAGTAGTTATAACCTCTTGGTAGGCATTACCGAATGGGAATATCCATCTTGTTAAATCCCAAAATCTTCTACTCTCTGTAATGTCATACAATAATCCTTTAACTTTTTCTACACCTTTAGCTTTTGCCAATTCCTCTATGAGAGCAGCATCATCTATACCCTTCTCTCCAGCAGATTTTATTTTCTTCCATCTCTCTATCTGTCTTTTATTAATACCTGCTTTCTCTGCACCTTTAATTATTTTATTCTTTACTCTTTCAGAACTTACTGAAATTAATTTAGCAGAGGTTTCCCAATAAGTAGATTTGAACACAGGTATTCTTGACATTTTATTAGTAGGTACTGTCATTAGATAAGTCATACCCCATTCAGTTATTTTTTCGTATGGTTTCTTAGTATCAAAATGATTTTTTGTTCTCACTTGAACTCTATCAGCAGATAATGTATCTCCAAATTTATCTGTATATTCTTTGATTCCTTTTTCCAAGTTTCCATCACTGTCTTTACTTATTTTCTTTTGAAGTTCTCTTGATAACTTATCTTGATCATATGCTATCTTTTCGGATTTAGTTAATTTAGGTCTTGTTAATGCTTTTACATTAATTACTTTGCCTTTAGCATTTACTAATTTCCCTGTTTCTATTAACTCCCATAAGTCATCAGCAATAACACCACCTTGGTCTTTAGTTAGACCAGTTAAGGCTTTTGTCATATCTTCATCTAATGTATCTAAAAATGCTCTAATTACTTTTTTATCTTTATCTGTTTTAAGAGCTTTCCATATATTTCTGTTTGGACCCATATCAGCAGCTAAAGAAAGCATAGCTTCTCTTTCAACTGTTCCAGTAGTTACCATCTTATCAATTAATTCTCTCATTAGTACTTCTCTATCTTTAGGAGCTGCTCTATTTATTCTTGCAACACCTCTAGCTAAATAACTATCCATATAATTAGTTATTATTCTAAATTGACCTTCTTTCCATTTTTTAGAAACCTTACCTGTACTGTTATCAATCTTTGCTGCCCAATTCCACTCAACACCTTGTCGTGCTGTTTTTCCTGTTAATGTATCAAATGCTCTTGATTCAGCTTCAGCGATACCAACTTCAAATCTACCACTATTTAGCCAACCAGTTTTTGCATAACTCGGTCTGCTATCCATCAATCCAAGTCTTGCCATAACTCCTATTGGGTGGTCTAATACACCAAGAACACCATCAGCTATTGCTCTTATCTGCTCCTCTGCTATAACTCTTACTGTCCAAGCTGGTCGTAAAAGAACTAGGGGTTTGAAAATCTTACTGGTGTAACTATTTAAGAATCTACCAGCAGGACCTTCCCCAATAATACCTAATACATTTAGATATTGTCCTTTCATACTTTTGTCTAAATTATTAACAAGCCTTACAACATCAGATGGATCTGGTAAATAAAAATCTTGTGTCAGCATAGTTTCAATTATTGGTCTGCCAGCAAAAGTATTAAACATTTGTTCAATAGTTTCATCTGAATACCCCTTATCTACGAAATGTTTTCTAAAAACCTTTGCTGCATCTTCAGGCATATTATTCAAAGATGTATATTGTCTTGCCAGACTACTTATTTCTTCACTTACTTCTTCTGTGTATGTCTTTAAGTTTGTAAATACAGACTTGAGTAAAGGTCTAGCTTTAGCTAATTGTTTTTCATCTAATGAATCCTCTATTGTTTTTCTAACTTTACCAATATCATCTGTAATTTCTGATATAAGTATTCTTCCTCTAAGTAAAGGATCTTTTGTTTCTAAAGCATCTAACTCTTTAATAAGTTTACCCAACCTAGCATTTCTATCTATATTCTTTCCAGTTGGATCAAGTAGCTTTAGAAACTTTGTGTAATTTACTAATAAGTTATCTGGATTAGTTGCACTTAATCTTTTACCATATCTAGTACCAAAGTATGTATCTAACATAGTTCTTGTCCTTCCAAACTTTTTCATCTTTGGTCCATAAGCAGGTACAACACCACCAGTAACAGAAGCTAATACTTTATCTTTTAATAATCCCTGTACTAGCTTTCCACCTTCTTCAACAGAGTTAGCATCTAACTTTTCTAAATCAAGCATAAATTTTGTTACATCATCACTTAATTCCTGATTTCTCATAATGTATTTATTAACGAAGCTGAAGTTAGATTGTTCTAATATTTCAGCAGGATTTTTTCTATTTTCATAAAGAAACTTTCCTAATTTCAAACCTTCCTTACCTTCTATAACTTCTCTAGCTGTTCGTTTACTAAATGACTTTCTAACAAAACCATTTAGTAAACCAACACCTGCTGCTGCTTCATCACTAAGAGCTAACATCTTTGTTCCAGCTTTATATGTCTTTACACCTTTCCCAATTAAAAATGAAGGATCAAATAAATTAGCAATTAAATCTATTGTTCCTGTATAAAAGTCATAAGCTCTATCCTCTGGACCTGCAATAAAATGGAGTGGTTGCCACATAACACGACCAAATGTTGCTTGTCCACCTCTACCCCTAGCTTCCAAAGCCTTTGCAGTTTCCTCTGTCATTTTTACTTTTCTTGAATCTTCTTCAATATCTGTCCAAATATTTTTACCTAGTCTTTTTTGAACATATTGTCTTGCTGCAAGAGGGGATACTCCATTATCTATTAGCTCTTTATACATATCTGTTTTCTCTGGGTTAGTATCGCCAAACAAACCAGTTCCTAAATCAATAGTTTCCCCAGCTTTTCTTTTTTCGTTCCATATAGCCATTGGAGATACCTTTGCTTTTTTCCAAGGATTTTCTACACCTTGTTGTGATAAAGATATTGCTCTACCTACTCTTGGAAAAGACTGTTCCCACAACTCTCTTACCCCAAGAAATAATCCTTTAATTCCTAATTCTGTAAAACCACCAGTTTCAGGATTAATACCTAAAGAATCAAAGACAGAATTTTTTAATCTATTAGATGAGCTTTCATTTGATCTACTAAAAAAACTATTCAATTGCTGAACCATTGATTCATCAACATTGTTCTTTGCAGCTTCAACCATTATAGTTTCAGGTACTGATGCACTTTCTTGATTTATTTGACTAAGGCTAACTGCTTGTTGTTCTGTTATGTCGTTTCTATCAGGATTAACAAAATGAGGAATATCATATTTTGATGTTGCCATTATAAATACACAAGTAAACTATCATCTCCAGTTGCTAACCAACTTTGATAGATAAAATCTTTTACCATATCTGTACCTTTATTTTCTGTATCAACTGGTCCATTAGCACCAGGACCAAAAGGAAGTCCTGCTGTTACAGGTTCACTTGTAAATTCAGTTTCAGAAAAAACATCTACATTAGGCATAGGTCTTGATTGAGCTTGAACTCTTGGTGTACCAGTTTTAGGAAGTGGAGCTATCTTTTGTTGTTCAACCAAAGCATCTTGTTCTCCATAGGTAACACCAGGTATTCTTCTAACAGCTTGTGTATTATCTGAATAGTTCCTTGCTGGTGGTGGAACATTAGTATTTCTATTGGTTACTTTTTTATTACTAGAAGATCTGGTCGCCATAATCTCCCTCATCAAATTCTATAATTGGGGTTATTATCATATAACCTATTGGTAGAAACTGTTGTGGTATTCTCTCCATAATGGCTCTCCTCTTAAAGTAATCTTCAAGAAGAATATCATCTCCTGTATCATCAACATCAACAAGGTGTTGATCAACCATCTCTACAAATATTTTATCTGATTCGTTCATTATCCACCCATTCCTGCCAACATCTGTGCAATTCCTGGTGGTGGTCCTTGAGGAGCTGGACCTGCTTGTTCCCCAACAAATGATATTTCTTCCTCTGTCATCTGTGGTTCTTGTGGTGTAAAGAATTTATCTAAAATGTTCTCTACATCTCCTGGGTTTTTTCTTATCTCAACGATAGCCATTGTTGCTCTCTGATCTCCCTGTTGTGATAGTGTAAGTAAAGTATCAAACAATACCTTATCTGCTTTCTCTCTAGTTATTCGTTCATTAACTCTAACTATGTTATCTAACCCATCAAGGTTCTCCTGTAAAGTCTGTGTATCAATAATACCTGCCTGAAGTAATTGCAATCCTGTAACTATTTTCTGTGGTTCATCATAACCAGCCATAGCTCCATACACTCTGCGTGTTCTGTAATTAAATCCTATATCTTTCTCTGGATCATATTTCTCTGCATAGAACTTATTATCCATATATCCTGATAATGGTTTTGGTTTTCCACCATACATAACACTATCCCACTCAAGTCTTTTAGCATCTGTCTGTTCAATAGCATCTGCCATTACTGTATGATATTCTCTAATCATCAAAGACATTGATGCACCTAGTTCCTCTAAACCTCTACCAGTAGCAAAGCTAAGTGGAGATTGTGCATCATCAGTAACAGGATATGCACCACCAACTCTTAGTTGTCGTTCAATCCTATCTATCTGTTGGAAAATCTGATAAGGAACATTTGAAGCTGGTTTTGAAACCTGTGTTCCTGGAGCTAGATAGTTTACAGCAAACCTTCCTTTTCTATACTGTCCTGATTCAAGCTCTCCTGAAATATTTGTTTCTGTAAAGACAGCATCTTCCATAGCAATAATGCTCATAACATTCATCTTTGCCATAGCTGCCATCAATCCTATGATTTGGTCATACTGTCCTTCTAGCTGGTCAAATGAAAACTTCTTAGCTACAACGAAAGCAGGACCACTTGATAATGGATTAGGAATAAAATCAAATACTGTACCTGATGCCATATGATATACATATGTTCCATCATCATTATAATATTCTGCAATTAAATCTCCCTGTCCATTTGAGTTAGCCCAAGAACCTGAATAAGAATCTGTATATGGAGAAGCATATCCACCACCGATATTTAATCCTTCGTGTTTAGCATCTCTGTTAATTACATCTTTGAAATCTGGATACACATTCTCTAGTGCATACTTTGGAACTCTACGAACTATGGATAAATCTACTGGTTTCTGGTCTGCACCATAATAACCAGGAAAACAGTTATATGGATCTCTTAGTTCTGCACAGGGATAAGGAACACCACTAGAATCTTTTCTCTCTCTAATAACCCATACAGCAAAACCATAACCTGGTAGCCACCTACCAACCTGTGGCATTTGAATATCTAATCTCTGGTTGTCATCATAAGCAGTAATAATCCTTGCAATCTTTTCTGCTTTTTGTTTTGACCTTTGTGAATCTCTGTCATTAGGTACATCTATTTTAAGGTTTGGGATTCTACCAATCTTTTGTGATAAATGCTCTAATCCTGTGGACATAAGATTTGGAACTGGAACTTGCCAATCTTGAAAACCTTTGATCTGGTCGCCTAATAAAGCCATAATACCTGAAGGTCCACCATTCATAATTGCACGAATACGACCTCTTGTTGCATATGCTTGTTGATTATCGTAATGTAGTTGCGTTATTCTATCTTGTAAATCTGTTGCTTTCATCTTAATTCCAAGGTGCTTCGTTCACTTCGCTTATATCCCATTCTCCAAAACTTGGTTTATAATCCAACCCTATCTCTGCTATTCGTTCCTTTTGTAATCTTCTAATGACACGCATTGGAAACCAAGATGCCATAACTACATCAGACTTGTAACTTTTTCCTCTACTAGCAGAAGTTGAGAAATAAATTAGTTGCCTACGATATATATTACTCTTAGTTTCACTTTCTGCGTTACCATAAGGCAAACTTATTAATTTCTCCTGAAATAGCTGTTTCATAGAGCCAACACCAAAAATAGGATCAAATTTGTTTTTCTGTGTCTGGTGTCCTTCTAAATAAACACCTTGTCTTGCACAATAGTCTTTTATATCTTTATCTTGTCTAATAGCTTTCTGAAATCCGTTCTCCTCAATAACCCAATGAGCAAGTCCATACATCTCATACCACTTCTTGATTGAATCTTTTGCTTGTAGTATCCCACCACCTTCTTCATTTTCTATATCAACTAGATACATCATTCCTGTTTCAGGATTAGCTGCCCATAACACACAGGCTTGGAATCCAGTAGATGCTGGATCTAACCCTGCTACTAAATGAGTTCCTGATGGAATATGTCCTACTACTCTATTAACATCTCTACATTCATCAATATCATCAATATCAAACATTGTTATACCATCAACAAATGCTTTATTAAGATACACCATTTCAAAGATAGCTTTACCACCTGTTGTTTCTGCTGCTCTCCTTCTTGAGAGTAACCACTTATAACTTCGCTTAGATGCCCATAACATACACTTTTTATGTAATTTAACTTCATCTTCAGGAAGTACACATTCTGAACTATGTGCTTCCTCAACGATTGTTTGCATCTCTTGGTTCTCTAAAAGAAAGTTATATAAATCCTCTGGGTGCTGTCTTGAGCCGATAACTACAATAGCTGTGTGTTCCTCTTTCCTTGAAGAAAGAGTTGTTGTCCACCATTGTCTTGTCTGTTCCCTTGCACTTGGTTGAACAGTTGTTCCGTGGTCCTCAATGTCATCAGCAATAATTAAATCACAATCTCTTGAGAGAATCTTTCCACCTTTACCAACTGCAACTAAGGTTGGAGATTTGATTCCTGTAATAGTTCTAGTTGCTATTGTGAACTGACCTGAACTCCAAGATTTGCCTGATCTATTCTTTGGTTTAAATGAACCACCTGGACCACAAAAGTCCTCTATTAATCTTTCGTTATTATCTAAATGGTCTAGTACAGCTCCTACTGCGTTCTTTGCTATCTCCTCATTACCACCTACCCACATAATTCTTGTGTTAGGGTTTTTACAAATCTGCCATACTGCAAAGTGTGTAAGTAAGTCTGTCTTGCCGTGTCGTGGTGGAGAGAGAATCATTTGTTCCCCACCTGTCTTAATTGCATCTAAAATAGAGTTAATCCATTTTTCGTGAAAGTCTGCTGTTTCGTACTTCTCTCCTGTTTCTGTTTGAAAGTACCTATCTCTAAACGCAGAGAATTTTTTTAATGCTTTCTCTGCTTCTTTATCAATCTTCCAGTTCTCTTGCAGTTCCTCGTTTCTCTTATCAATTCTGTACGCATTGTGCATCTTATTAACAATATCTCTATGCACCTCTAGTTTTTTTGCTACATCTGCTTGTTTTAGTTTTTTGCTCTCAACTAACTCTGCATACTTCGCAACATACTCCTCGTAATTATCTCCACGATTGAGATGAGAAGCAGGAACATCAACTGGATTTAAGTTTCTCTCAACTTCCCTCTCTTTGATTCTTTTGTATTTAGCTTTGTTCCTGCATTGTTCAGTACAATACCTTTGATTGTTATTTGGTGCTGTGTATCGTTTCTCGCAACCAGTATTACTACAAGTCTTTCGTTCAGCCATTACTTTTTTCTCTGTCTTGCGTAATAAGCTCTGACTTGCTTCCCTGTCAAGATTCTTCCACTAGGGGATCTAAATTTATTCTTTCCAACTTTCTTAAAAGGCATTATCTTCTATATCTGTTTTTCTTGTTAGCCTTCTTCGGCTTATACCCTTTTTTTGGCATTTCATCTCCTATACTATATATGGTATGAGTGAGTATATCAAAGGTAATAAATACCCTAATAGTAAACCCTCTAAGACTTATAGTAGTGGAAGGGTATGTAAAAACAACAACTGCGATACTCTTATTTCAAAATACAATAAATACCCCTGGTGTAATAAACATAAAATAAGAACCTTTCCAAGAATCAAGGGAAGAAATGTACCTACTGATCTACAAGAACCTATAAAGTAACTTCGTTTTCTATTTTTTCCATCTTTAGTTTCCAGCGTTCTTTGCTTTCAAGTGTTTTTAAATGGTCGCCCTTTTGAAACCATTTGAACCCCAACTTTTTGTCCATCAATACTTGAAGTTTTGGTCTAGGTCTAAACCCTAAATTATGTTCTCCCTCTATTTCCATAGCTAAAATTGCTAATGCTCTACGACCAGGATTATTAGTTCCCTCTTTATAGAATTTTTCTCCCAGAAACATTTTATTGTAAGTTTCGTTAAAACACAAAGATTCAATTATATTATTCAAGACAAAGTTTTGTTCAAAACTTAAAGGTCTGGGTTCCCATTCTAATCCATTCTTTTCTCTTTTTAACCAATCTTCTTCGCTTTCATACAACCAATCTCTTGGTTCAGGTTCACTTTTCTCAGCTTCTGTAGAAACTCTATAATTATCCAATGTGTGTCCTTTCTATATTTTTACTTTGTTCCAATATCATTTTTGCCATTGAGTTGTAACACATATCAAACATAGCTGTAGTTTTATGTCCATCTTCTACCATTTCAAATTCTATTTTTAATCCTTTTTCATCAGCAATAAAATAATAATTATTGTGATGTCCTTCGTGTGGATCAAAACTTACTTTAATAATTGCTTCTCTAATATTTTCTTCAAAATCACTAGCACTAATATTTCTGAATTCATTACTAGCCCAACCTTGTATTTCATATATTTCTGTCATACTTCTCCTTTTATTTATCTTACATAAACCAATTAACAAAGTAAGTAAAAAATTATTTTTTCTGTGGAGTAAAAGTAACTTCGTTCCCCCAACTATCCCAACCCTCTGCTGTTTCTCTAGCAAACAATTCTATGCGTGGTAGATTTCCACATAGATTAACAATATCATTTCTAATTCTGTCTGGTTTTTTACTGTGTTTTTGTCTTGGCTCTATTACCAATTCTTTAACAGCTTTTGAAACTCTACTTGGTTTCCCTTTGGTAGCTAATAAACATAATTCAGGATTACCTCTTGTCCAATATCCTAACCCTGTAAAAAACCCCTCTGATTTAATATTTCTCTTAACCCAAACAAAAGCCATAGTCTTGTATTCAAAACCCCAACTATCTATTACTTCAAAAGCTAGGGGTAGAGAATGATTAACTACCCATAAGAATAAAACCGAGTTATCTGCTGCTATATCATTTACAGGAAGTTGCTTTATATCTTCCTTACCCATTGTTAGGTAGTGTTGATTAGGGTTTCTCCCTTCTCCTTTCTTACTGTAATTCTTAAAAGACCAGGGTGGATCTGCATAAATTATATTATATTTCTTGTCTGGAAAAGGAATCATTACTGAATTATATATAGAACACAGACTTGCTTTGGAATAAAAAAAATTATTTTTTCTGTGGAGTAGTTGGGAATTGAACCCAAGTTCCTAGACCATTGCTGGTAAAGGGATTGCCTTTCTACCCCTCTTTCAGTATAAAAGAAAAACTCTCTATCTTAGAAGGTTCTCTATTGCTAGAGTACTTTCTTTTCAAGAGAGTTTCTCTCTGTACTATATACTATAAACTGGGCAAGTTTATTATGTTATGTTTCTCATTATAGAGAACTTGTGATACTATTCAAGTAACAAACAAGAGAAATCCCCAGCTTTAAGAAAGATCTCTCTGACCATACTTTATTAATCAAGTGGACTAGCTGGACCATCATAACTAGGGTAAAAGCCTATTATTTCATATATATTAAGCATTAGTCATAGACAAATGTTATCTGGTTGGGTGGGCTGACACAGGGTTAGAAGTATTCTTTTTTACCAGTAAATGAAGTAGAATGATTCTATTGAAGAAATGTAAAGAGTGTAAAAAGCCTTTAGTTAAAAGAGATAATGTTCTTTTTTGTCAAAGTTCTAGTGTTGTATGCAGTAGATCCTTAAAGGGATTTATTGATAAATAACTGGTAATTATTACCAAAAAGTTTCCAATGATATTCTAGTGTCTATCGTTAAGAAAGGTGCAGGTTCAGGTTAGCATTTGCATTGATTTTAGGAACGCATCATAACTATATTTATGGGACAGTACAGAATAACCAATTGATTACAGGCTTTATCGCTTAATTACCTAGAATATAACCTACTAGTCATAGTCTGGGGTATTTTGTTGAAGTAAGGGGGGTAGGTTATTGGGTTTGTATTTGTTTGGTGTCTACGATACTGTGAACATAACCAACAACTAATACAACAATACCTAACCAACACTTGAAAAGATTTATTATTTATTATTTGGTATTTTGTAAATAGCTGTTACAATTATATTAAGTTGTTGTTAAATAGAAAGGTTAAATAATGCTTTGTGAAATTTGTTTAGAAGTAATTTTTAATGGTCATTTTGAAGATACATTCGTTGTTTGTTCTTCTTGTGAATTGGAATTACTTGGAGAGGTTAAATAATGAATGATATATATAAAAGATATACAGAACTGGAAGAAGAAAATTATCAATTAGAAACTATAAATACTATTTTATGGGAATACATAAGCGATAAAGATATTCCAGAAATTGACAAAAAAATAGAAAATATATAAGGGGAAATAATGGGTTTATTTATTCTATTAATGTTGCTTGGGGGCTTAATGGGTTATGTTATAACTGATGAATGGATAATAAGACCATTAAAGAGAAAGCACAAGCACCTAGAAAAAGAATACAAGGGCTTATTGCAGGAAAGTTTAGACCTAATCAATAAGTAAGAGAACATAGGCACAAATTAGAGGGAGTTTACCAGCTCCCTCTTTTTTTATACTTTTGATCTTTTTGACCCTTATGTAGGAACACAAAAATAAAATGTAGGTTGATTAATCTTTTAATGCTGTTAGTATGGTTTACAGGAAGGAAAAAATGAAAAGTAAATTAATGATAAGAAATATTATTTATAAAATTCAAAAAGTTTTAAGAAATATTATTTTTTATTTAGATAAATTAGTAGTAGATTACTTTAACGATTGCCGACACAATGGGGATAACTCTAGTTGTTCATTTTGTTTAGAGGTGTTTTGATAATGGCTAATTTAATAAGCCACAAAGAATACACAGAGGAAAATATAAAAGAAACTAAAGAAAGATTAAACAAAATGTTTATATCTTTAGAATCTACAAATCCAATTATATATATAGCTAAAAGGCAACCTACAACAAAATCAGGAAGTAATTATTTTACTTTCCATATTGTTAATGAGGTCGGAAGGCTTCAAGATATAACATTAGATATGTGTAAGGTTCTGGGGATAAGTGCTAATAATAAAATGGGTGGAACAATATATAGAACATTTGGAAATATGGATATGGGTTTTCAAACTCTATACGAACTGTTTTCGTGGTTAGACTCTGAAAAGTGGAACGATTGGCAAAGTAGAATTAGATATACATATATCTAAGAAGAACAACCACCAACGGCAGCAACAAGGAAAAATAGGGAGTTTAAAAACTCCCTATTTTTTATGAATAATTGAGATCAAATTATTAACTATATTCTGTAAAGGTCATTGACTATGTAGGGCTAATGCTGTAATGTAGGTGTAGGAAGAAAGGAAATAATGAAAGTACTAGAAAAAGGTAGTGCAGAAATAAGACTTGAATTAAAAAAGGGTTTTATAACTGTATATCATATCGAATACAATACAGTATTAGCTAAATGGAAAGCCAAAAAAAACGATTGGCATAAAATATGGCTAACTATTGATAGATTAGAACAGAAAGGTAAGTAATGAAAGATAATAACAAAATAAATATAGATGAAGTTCAATGGGAAGATATATTTGGAAATCCTATGGGAACTACAAAGGAACGCAACGAAAGATTATCTAAACAATTAGATAAACTTAAAGCAAAGGAAGAAAAGAAGTAATGGAAATGCAAAATGATAAAGAGGAACTAGATAGTTTAATAGGTATGACTATCAAAGGTTGGTCAAAAGTTGACATAGACTATGGACACTCTTTTATTCTGTTAGAAACCAATGAAAAGTTTGACAATGGAAAAGTTGTCAATCTATTAATTTCTGTAGACGCAGAACTTAATGGTGGTGGCTATGTTGGTTTTATCAGTAAAGAACAAGCAAAAGAATTAGATTACTAAAGAAAGGTAAATAATGGAAACAAAAGATAATAAAGAAAGAGAAACAGGATACACTCTTTTAATAACTGAAACATATAGGTTGGGCATTAAAGGTGCTGAAAACTATGAACAAGCCAAAGAGGTTTGGGATAATGGCGAAGAAGATAGGTATGTCTATGGGAAAATATACGAAGATGTAGTAGAGGGATTAGAGGATTGTTCAGAATGTAAAGAAAGAACAGAAACAGAGGGTATGGGAAAGTGGTAGAAGAACTGTACGGATATGAAGAATGTATAGAATGTAAAACAAAACCTGATCAGATCAAAGGTATTGGCTTGTGGGTTGGTACTATTAATGGAAAAATGTACCACGAATGTAGTAACTGTGGCTTTAGTCAAGCAGGATAACGAAAGGTAAATAATATTTACAATAAAGATTGCAATTATGTCAATGTAGGGCTACAATAAAGATTATGAAAGTACAAGAAAGGGATTATGTAGGTGTAGAGATACATCTATTCAATGGCGATAAACACTTATTCAATACCTTAGAACAAGCCAAGTCTTATATGAAAGATCAAGGCATTATTAAAGTAGATGAGGAAAGAGTAGTAGAGAATCGCTTAATAATTCAGGGATTAAAAGAAAGGAATATGTAGGTAGCTTGAAGATAACGGCAGAATAGTCTTAGTTTAAGTACGGACAACGCCTAGAAAGATGTAGAGATACATCATACTTGCAAGTTAAAGCCACAAAACAGGCAGGCGTGGAGTAAGTAAGCTAGTTATCTTCAAGCTATCTATAAGAAAGGAAAGTAATGTTAAAGGTAGAAAAAATAACTTTGTTAGTTTCAAGTGATACAGGCAATCAAGCATTTGATAGGATAATATCTATGGTGCAAGAGGGAGAATTAATGGGAGAATATAAACTCATTAACTACGAAAATCCAACAGAGTATACATTGATTCAAAGTAAACACAAAAATTAAGAAAGGAAAGAGAGGAATAAATAATGAGTAAAGCATACGAAACAAAAGAGTTTCCTAATTATGATGAAAACAACTTAAAGCCATACAAAATAGTAGTTAGATTTGATGCAACTAATCAAGCTGATGCAGAAGATTTTGTATATGGTATGCAACCAAAAGATTGGTTAGAACATTTAGAAAGAGAGGAATAAATATGGTAACTAAAGAAGAAACTTTGTGGGATCACTTACTTACTGAACAAAAGGAAGTAAGGAAATTGGAAACACAAATGGAAAGAAGTATAAGTAAAAGAAATAAGATAGTGAAAGAACTCTACGCCAATGGTAAGAGCTGTATTGTAATTGGAAGAATTATAAATGTTTCACGGCAGACTATTCATAAGATCGTTAAAGAAAGAGAGGGATAATGTCAGTAACTTATGGCGAACTGTTAAATAATGTTTGTAAACAAATGTATGGACATAGTGATTGGGAGTATGTAGATAAAAAACAACTCAAAAGGTTTGATGATGGACACTATGAAGTAGTTTTATTTCATTACGAAGATACAAGAGAGGAATAATGGGATTATTAACTTGTGCAGATTGTGAAAAAGTTGTAGAAGAATGTAATTGTTGTGGAGAGATTCATCACAGTTGTAATACAGCTAGGGAGAAAAAATAATGGAATATGAATTAACAAAGGTAAAGCAAAGAATCAATCAAGTTTTAGATAATATGGTTAAGGATAAAAATTTTAATAAAGAAATATATACTGAAGTTGTATCCATAGGGAACAAGATAGGTAGGATAGCAAACAACAAGGCTTAGAAAAAAAGACACTTAGTTGTATTGCTACCGACTAAGTGCCTTTTTATCAGAAAGGAAATAATGAATATTGAGAAATCATTATTTATATATTTATCATAACACAAGAAATTGTCATAGTGGTATGTTATTATAAATAAAATGTAGGCACAGAAAGGAAAGAAATGCCAATAGATAAAAAGAAATTACTAAAACCATTCCCAAAAGAGTATGTAAAGAAAGCACCTAAAGGGAAGTTTGGCGATTATGTAGCACATTTTCGCTATGTTGAAAGACTAAGAGATTGTATAGATGATCCTTATAGTTGGGAAGTTGAAGCCATATATGGTACGCACAATGGAGAAAAAAGAATTGTTGGTGCTAAAGGTACTATCTATATAGAAGGTCTAGGTAAGTTTGAAGGTGTAGGAGATGTAGAGCCTTACCAACTTAACAATCAATCAGATGGAACTAACTTTAAGTTTGCTGAAAGTGATGCCTTTAAGAGAGCTTGTATGAGATTTGGATTAGGTGTAGAGCTATGGTCTGGAGATGTTACTGAAGAAGAAGATATGGTTAAGAAGGCACAACCTAATGACAATGTAGGTAAAGAGAAAGCACCAGATCAACCTAAAAAAAAACAGGTAACACAGGAGAATGGGAACTCCCCTTCTGAAATATCAGAGGTACAACTAAAGAAACTTGTCTTTGATATGTGCGAACAAGATAAGAAGTTTGCTGAAGCCTGTTGGAAGAACACACTTGAAAGAAGTAAGCTAAAGGATAAATCTATTACTGATAATGTAGGAGAATGGGATAAAGAAAAAGTAAATCTTTTCCTAGACTTTGCAGATAAATATGTGATTAAATTTAGGAAAGAGTTTGAAGAACGAAAAGGAAATTCTGATGTTGTTAATCAAGTAATAGAAGGATTAGAAACAAAAGCAGTAGAAATGGAGAACGAAATGGCAGACATACCAAGTGGAGATTGGGAACAAGATCCAATTAGTGAAGGACAAGTAAACTTTATCAAGTCATTGATAACACAATGTATTGATGCAGGTCAAGATGAAGTTGCAGCCGAAGGTAAAAGTTATCTAGCAGGAGATAAAGCTACCAAAGGTAGTGCTAGTGGTGTTATAGATAAGCTAAAGAACGCACTTAACTAACAGTTAATACAGAAAGGAAATTGAATGAAAGGTTTTAAATCATTTACAGGTTGTGCTATATGTGGTGGAATATCGATACGCGTAATTATAAGGAAAGACAAGTCTGATTATGGACTATGTAGGGATTGCTATGACTCTGAATACAGAAGTGTTGAACAGATATGAAAAAACAAGATGTGTACAGGTTTTATGCGTGGCAACTTAAAGAAGATCCAGATTTTCTTATGAAGAAAATGGTTGATAGAAAATTTAATAGGATTATAGAGAATGAAAATTAAAATTATTGTATCCAATGCAGGAGAGTTCAAGGACATAGAGTTTATTGATGCACCTGTACATATACCAATAGAGGTAGAGGTTGTAGAGGAAGAATGAAACTAGCAGAACATTGTAGCATTTGTAATGGCGAGATAGACCTTGATGCAGGAGATATACAGGGATATTTTGGAATTGCACCTGTTAGTTTTTGTGTGTATTGTTATTCAAGTATTTTAGATATGGTTAAACAAGCTGTACCTTGTTGGTGTGAAGAAGAAGAATGAAACAGCACGAAGTCATAGCGATAATTAACAGGGATTATCCACAGATGGATTCGTTTGTTGAGAGTGAGTATCAGTACGACACCTATGATGCAGAGAACAAAGACTATATACTAGAGATCAAGTCCAGAAAAGCAAAGTATGACAAGTGGCTTATTGAGAAACATAAGTTTGATGCCAATGTAGATATTGCATTACGAAAGAATAAACAATTCCTTTACCTTACCGAGTACAGAACAGGTATGTTGGTATGGAATATAAATGATTTAATTAATGTTGGCTATGACTTTGGTTGGGAGTTTAAGGAACAACCTAAGACCACAGATTTTGATAACAACAATAAGACTATGAAAGAAGTAGGATACCTACACGAACATTATGCGAAGATACTGTGAAAGACATTGATGATAAAGCTAGGGAAACTGCATTTACTTTACAAAGGCTTATGGCAGAGGTTGATTTTAAGTATAATAGACACCACAGGTGCATTGGTTGTGGAGAACAATACAAACACCACGAAGATTATTTGCCCTGTGTGTCCGATACAATTAAGAAAAAGATAATAAAAAGGAGAAAGAAAATATGAGTGATATATCAGTAAGTGATGCAGATACATTTGTTTTAGTAAAAGAGTTACTTGAACGAAAAACAGATAATGGTACTGTTCTGTTTAGAGAAAATTCTATAACTTTAGAAGATAATACAATTCAACTGTTGGGTTTAGTTGCTAATGTACAAATGAAATTAACACCATCTGAACCAATACCAGGTTCACAAGTACCACCTATACAAACATCATCTAATGAGGAAGAATGAAAAGATTATTTGTTTTATTAAGACCAATATATTTTATTAGGATATACAAAGAAAAATTATTGAGGAAGAATAATGTTTCTTGATGAAGTATTGTTAGATGATTTAGATGAAGAACTAGAGGAAGAATGAGCCAACCAATATTAATACTTGCCTATGTTTTATTAGGTTTAATAATGTATAAATTATTTATGATGTTTAGTGAGGAATAATGTTTTATAAAGTATTCAAGTTATATTGTGAGTGCAAAGGTCGGTTAATGTGGGATAAGATAAACGACAATTACTTCTGCGAGGAATGTAATAAGCAGTACACCTTAGATGAAATGGAAGTAGATGAAGCAGTATCAGTTTAAGGATAAGAGCAGAACAATATACCAGATAGAAGCTGACAACATTGAACAAGCTGAAAAGATTTTTGATACTCTATGGATACATAAACAACACAGCATTGATGATATATGTGCTAAACATAACATTCATAGAACACAAAATATTTGGATAGAGTATAAGTCAGAGGATCTTTAAGTTATCCCAACCATTCTTATCAATAGTTAAAGTAAGTACTCCAGGTTCACTCCATAGTCCTGTCCTTGCAGTAAAGTCATCACTTGCATCAATACTAGGACATTGAATCCAAGTTCTCTTACCCTGCTGCATTAATCGTGGGTGGTGGTAGTGTCCTGTAATTAGTATCTCTGCTTCTCCACTAGGCAACCAACCAAACATCTGTCCTTGCCACCATTTAATTATCTTACCTTCAGGACTTGCACCACCAGTAGTCATATGTCCGTGTGTTATAGCTACCTTCTTACCAAATATATCAAAGACTTGGTGGAAACCATCTGCAACTTGTACCTCAACCTTCTTGTATCTTTGGTTTTTATTCATAATCTCTCCACATATTTCAATGTGCATAGTATCAGAGTTATCTAATCTATTTGTGGTAACACTTCCTTTAGTAGAACGGAACTCTCCGTGATTTCCTGGTACTCCACCTAAGATAATCTTGTCTGCGTGTGGTAGAAAGTTATCAACTGTTTTCATTACTAGCTTTCTAGCTAAATGAAACTGTTGAGTAAGAGAAAGTTCTATATTGAAGGCTTGTGAATCGTAGAAACCATAGCAGTTTTCTGTTAAATCCCCCATACCAAGTATGTAGATTTCTTTTACATTAGTTCCCACCTTACGGAGTGCCTTAATTCTATTCACACCCTCTATAAGAGCTTCCTCATAGCGATTAACAGTATTCTGAACACCTAGATCAGACTTCCCTAGCTGCCAGTCGCTCATTGTGAATATGAAGGCTGTATCTCCCCCATACTTTTTCTCTTTTAGTACAGGTTTCTTACCTATTTCTTTCTCTAACTTAGCAAAGAACTTATCTCTTGCTGGATTCTTAGACTTAACTACACCCTTGAAAGCATAAA
>VTLG01006008.1_pt1 | contig 27528 bp, 31 predicted proteins | sample 4694571 | NCBI WGS metagenome assembly VTLG01 (sample SAMN12604809, study PRJNA352737) | marine metagenome | biome: ENVO:00000447; feature: ENVO:00000209|ENVO:00000569|ENVO:01000036; material: ENVO:00002151; isolation source: viral sequences binned using virsorter ...
GAATATTATTCTTAACGATGTCTGCTGCTTCTTTTTCTAACCACTCTTCTGTTAGTCTTACTTCATTACCTGCTGAATCTTTAAACCATTTACCTCTAGTCATTCCATGTTTTTCAAAAGCTTTTGCCAGTCTAGATTTTTCTATGGCCCATGAATATATTTTCCAGAAGTCATCTTCAGCTGTGTATAAATCTTGTCCAACGTTTTTTATTTTTTGTAAAGGTTTCAATAACATTCTCATTCCCTTTTCCCCGGTCATACTCGCACCGAAGCCGACGTCTTCCATCAGTCGAGTTAGGTCTCCCAGTCTTACGTTACTGTTTACCACCCCTAGTTTTAAAAGTTTTTCATACAAATCATTTTGCATTCGGGTTCCTTTTAATCCTGTCTGTAGTGCCTGGTACGCTTGTTTAACTGCAGCAGGATCTGATAGCGGTATGATTCCATTGGCAGCGGAGAAAGCTCCTGCACTTATAAAGTTTCTTAGGTGAGTTATAGGTGATAGAATTGTTTTAGCAATCTGTGATGCTGCTTTAGGATACAAAGCAAAGCTGTAATACATTCTCTCTGCGACCCCTAAATCTTTTATAGTATTAGAAGTTTTAGCTAAGGCATCTGCTATTCCTTCAGGAGCATACTTACCATTTAAAGGATTGAATTCTCCCACCTGTAATTTTTTTCCAAGATCAATATCAATTCGTTTAACTTTTTGTCTGCCGAATAACATGAGTGCTTCTTCTTCACTGTCCGCAAACATAGGGAGCTTACCATCTGCTTTAAGTTGATCTGATTTTTTAACCAGGTCATCAAAGAATTCATTTCTTCGAGTAATTAAAGACAGCTTTGAGGTCCCAGCTAGAATAGTTTGCATAGGGTTCTTAGTTTTACCTAGCAACTCATCTATGATTTTTCTATCTCCTTCTCTTGCCATTTGTGAAACAACTATTCGGCCTTTAAAAGCATCTTTTGCTGCATCATCTAATGATGTTCTGTTGATAAAAAAATCTGGAACTTTAAAGATGGCATCGGATGCTCTGTCCATTTTAAAACCTTTAGGAAGCGAAGCTGTGTCTAAAATATTTTGTACATACCTTTCTGCCTGAAGATCAGTAATAGGTTTGCCTGCTTCTTCAGCACTTTGCATAAACATTTTTTTAGCATTCTCTACTGCTTCAGCTGTGGGTTTGTATCTTAACCATGGAAGTATAGAGTCATTGATAAAGACATCGTAAGTAGAACCTAGATAGTCCGTAAACTTTTTACCAAATAATTTTTTAAAACTTGTAAGGTCTTCACCTCTTAATGTTCCACCAAGATTCTCAAATAGTTCAGCCCATTTAGTTCTTATGCTTGATAGATTTCCAAAGAGATCAGTGATGACTTCGTCATCCATTTTTAATTCTCTTAATCTTTTAACGAGTGCTGTTTTTTTTGTGGCATCTAGCGTAGGGAAAACTACCTTTCCCATGTCATCGTATGAAGGATTACCTGTTACCAATAGATCATTAACCTGAGCCAGAAGTTTGTTTCTTTCTTTAGCAGCCACACTATTACCTATAGTTCTCCATGCAGGAAAGACTGCATCAATATTTGTGTCTAATTCTCTGGATACATTCTTAGCTCTCAAGGCATCAGCGCCTCTTCTCCCTATCTGTCCGGTTTCCAGTTCAAAGAACTCAGGAGTCTTGGCACTTCTAGATCTGAACCATGATGCTACTTTATCTATCCAGCCATCGAGCTTATCGTTATTGATATCTAATTTTTTATTTCTGTTGGTAAGTTTGCCGATTGTTTTTCCTACTCCACCTATCACTCCAGTGAAGAGTGCTCCTTCAGTTCCAAACTTAACTCTGTTTAATATATCTCGTGCTGCATCAGGATCATCTCCTCGATCTATTTCTGTGGGACCACCTAGTAAGTCTCCAAAGCTACCAATGTCTTGTACATCACCAACAAAGACTCCTTCCCCTACACCACCAGCCAATGCTCCAGCTATGAATTGGTTTGTTTTTCCTCTCGCATTTAATTGAGCTGCTTGTTGAACCCCTTTCCTTAATGCAGGGTTATCAAGCTTTAAATATTTTCCACCTTTCTTTGCAAGCATCGCTTGCTTTGCAAGACCACTTCCTAATTTGAATCCGTATCCTCCTGGGACACCTATGTTAACTAACAGTTCTGTAAGTTTTCCTGCAGCAGTTGCTTCTGCTTTCTCATCCCACTCTGTAAGATCATCGAACCATCTTTCTACTTCCGCAGCTTTACCACTGTTGACACCCAGGTCCATAAGACTTGCGCCTAAAGAAAATAAACCTTTTGGGATTGCAATTAAACCTGAGCCGACGCCTGCCAGCATAGATTGAAAGACACCTATTTTATTACTGTCTTCCGGTGAACCTTTTCCTGATTGAATTTGTGCAAGAGTAGCCATGATCTACCTTACCATCTATAGTTAGGTGTGCCGTCTTCTTGGATTACAATCAGTCTATCGTCTATAATATATACATCCCCTGGTTTTTTGTCATCGATTTTTTCTTCAACAAATGCTAATTCTATGTTGGTTCCTTCTCCAGCATCTTCTTTTGCTTCTTTAAAATCTTTGTATACTTTATTACTTCCCTTGATTTTAGCTGTAGGGATACCTAGACCAGCGACTTTCCATGCAGTATCTAAAGCGTGGCCTGTCATTTCTCCCTTATTTTTTTCAGCCAAAGCCCCTGCTATTTCCTCAAAGCCCGGTTTTTTAGCAAGATGTTTCATAGCTTCTGTTTCAGTTTTATATACGCCAGCTGATACCAGATCTTTTGCATTTTGTTTGAGTGACCCACCTTTACCTTCGGCTATATCTTTTTCGATCTCTGCTTTAGTCGCCATTAAGCCAACGGCTTCTCTGATTTGTTCAGGTTTGTCTAGACGTTTGCTAGTTGTTTGAATCATTCTATTAATTAAGTTACCCCAGTCAGCTTTTTTAAGTGAGCCTGCTTCAGTTGTAGCGTCCTGAACCAGAGCACTGGCATCTATTAACGCGTCACTCATTGCAGTTTTCTTAGCGCTGTCATAACCCATCATGTCTAAATAATTTTTAAGTCTAGCATTTTGTTGGTCTTTAGCTAGCTTTTCTCTCTGTGAAGCTGTTAGTTCTGGAGCAGTTCCAATATCCTTCCACCTTGAACTTGTTCCTGTTTTAGTTCCAGTTCCGTCAGCACCACCTTCTTCTACGGCACCTTTAGCCCATGGCCAGTAAGAAGATTTTTCAGGATCATAATCAGGGTGTTCTTTTCTAGGCCCATGTTTATATTTATTATATCTCCAAGGATTATTTGGATTAGATTCCTCGGCAAGATTTCTTTTAATTTTTTTCTCTACTGTAGCTTTAGTATCACCAAACATTGGAAGAAGATTTTCTCTTCTGGTAATATCATATTTTACATCTACAGGTGTAGGTTTGGCTGCAGCATAATAAGCAGCAAGTTGAGTCATACCCGGGAATCTAGTAAACGCACCCCCTATACCTCCTTTTATCCAGTTAAATGCTTTAGGTCCATATTTTTTAATAGCTTCATATGCGCCCCTTTCACTAAATTTAGGATTTTGATATAAATTTTTTAGCTTTTGCAACTTTGTAGTATTGGTTAGATTTACATTTGCCGGGGGTTGTCCTCCTCCTAAATTAATAAATCTAGGATTCTGAAATCCTGTTCTATTACCCATAGGCATTCCTATTTGATGACCACCGGCAATAGTTCTTCCGCCACCTCTCATACCATGCATGACCCCTTCTTTAATAGGACCACCGTATCTGAACATAGGTCTATTTAAAATTCTCATGGTCTACGTACTCCAAGGTGTCGGGTTAAATATTTTACCATACAATCCACCAAGACCCATTGCAGTTGAAAGAGCAGTGCCCCATGGATCAGCTTGTCCTGGCTGTGCGTATTGAGGTGCTCCCATACCACCAGCTAGACCAGTAATACCTGAAGCATATTGACCTAGTCTTCCATATGGTTCGTACGCGGCTGTCTGCGCTGCTTGTTGATCCGCTGTTAATCTTGCTTGTAAATTAGCTTGGTTCATAGCACCCATTTGTCCCAGTGCCCCGATGTCTTGTCCCATTCCCGCTCGTTGGAAATTAGATAGTCCCATCTGTTGACCCGCTAGACCTGTGTATGCGCCCTGCATTGCTTGTTGATTTTGAAATGCTCGTTGAGCTGCGTTTTGTGCTTGACCAAATCCTTCTTGTAATAATCCTGCTCTAATGCCAGCTCTGTTAGCTAGTGTGTCTGCTTGATATTGTCCTAGCATCGCACCTTCTCTTCCGCCACCAAAACCTCCGGAAGCCACAGCTGCATCTTTAATGCTTTGCTGGCCTTGGGTACGAGATAAATCATACTGTCTTAAAGTCTCATCGATAACTTGTGTTTGATATGGAGACATGAAAGGTTGATATGCCTGAGCCCCCGTTAAAGCACCAAGTCCTCCAGCAGCTGTGCCTGCTTGACCCATAGCTGTTTGAGCTTGCTGTAAATAAGGTAGATATGAATCAAGACCGGCTGTAACTCTTCCCATTGCAGATGTTTGCATAGGGTCCATCCCTGCAACAAATTGTGAACCTGTAAATTTAGTTGTATCAATTGGGACACTATATGTGCCCGTCATTTGTTTGGCTAAATCTTTTCCTGTGTCTTCTAAATAACTTGGTAATGCCATTATGCTACCCTCGATTGTAATTGTTCATAGTTGTCGTACATTTCTTGAGCTGGATTAGATTCGTCAATTATTTCTTCTGACATTATTTCTTCTCCACCCTCTAGTCCTTGTGACTCTTCAGAAATTTCTCCACCGGCCTCTAAATTGTCCATCATGTTCTGCATAACTTCAGAGCCTCTATCAATGTCTCCACCACCTGCGTTTCTAACTGCATCAGCTGTGAAAACGAATTCATTTTTACTTAGTCTAGCTGGAACATCGTCCGCTCTTTCTTCTCCACCAAGAGCCACGAAACCACCCTCGTCTCTATAATCTTTTTCTTGACCACCAAGGTCCATCAGTCCGCCTTCTTGAGCTCCGATTCTTCCACCTTGAGCTGCGAACTCGGTGTCTCCTCCAGTCATTCGACTCATTAAATCAGGTAAAGATTCTTGTAAATTTAAATATTCATCTTCACTTAATTGGTCTACACTTTTACCATATAGTTTAAGTGAAAAGAATTCCATGACTTGATTCATATCATCTCCAGCCCCTGGGTCCGATGCCATTAATGTTTCATCAAATTCTTCAGTGCCTCCAGGTCCTTCTATAAAATCTGTTTGTTGTTCAACACGATCTCCGAATAAATAACCTGCTCTTCCACCTTGTGCCATAGCTTGTGCCTCTTGAATAATACTTAATACATCTGCTTCTTCTAACCCTGTGACTGCAGCAATAGTTGCATGATCCATTCCTCTTTGAAGCATATCCATAACCATTGCTTTTTGTTGATCTGTTGCTCCTACTTCTTCCACAACTCTTTCGCTAAACTCCTCGTCTCCTTGTGGTCCTTGTATAAAATCTGTTTCCTGTTCTACTAATTCTCCACCATAATAACCTGCTCTACCGGCATCGGCTGTCATCATTTGATTTGGCGCCTGACCTTCTTGTTGCTGTTGCATAATGGCTTGTACGAATTTTTCAAAACTTAACGTACCGCCTTTATTTTTATACTTCATATATTCTGCCAGAAGCATTTGTTCCATTTGTGCTTTACCGGCTTCACCCCCATTAAGTAAACCAGCTCGACCACCATCGGCTAGGTTATAGAATCCTGATTGAACATAATCTGGTTTAGGTAAAAAAGCTAGACTGGGATCCTGGTTCCTTGCCATGTTTCTTATATCTAAAATACTTTGAGGAGTCTGTGTCCAACTTAGTTGTTCTTCTTCTTCCTCGTCTTCATAGGGACCGTAGCCTAAAGCTTTTTGAATGAATGGTGCTGCAATTCCTGCGCCTGCTAAACCTGTAAATATTTTCTGACCCCCTGATAAACCTCCCCACCAGTTTCCAAGGCCGGCGCCTGTACTTTTAATAAATGGTAGGCCTTTCATTTTACCCCACCAGCCTGTACCTATTCCACCAAGCTTACCAGCATTAGCTGCCCAACCTAGACCACCTATTAAAGCAGCCTTACCGATAGGACTTTTAGCTATCTTCTTGACACCTTTAAAAGCTTTCTTAACTAGCTTTCCTAGACCATAAGGTTGTCTGAGGCTTCCTAAGCCGTATAATTGTCTGGGTTCTTGCATTCTTGAAATAGCCATAATTTTGCCTTAAATCCTATACTTACTTTGTTTTACTAAACAAATCAAGAGCTGGCATGATTACTCGCACATCTCTTTTAATGTCTTTTTCAGGGATTCCTTTAGCTTTCCACTCGTCCTCTGTCTTATATATCTCCCCAGTTTCTTTGTTTGATATAGTTGTTATTATCTTATCTGGTTTTAGTTCTAGCATTAGTCTGTTGTCCCCTTTTGTATGTTTAAATAACTAATTGTTATGTCTACTCCATCCGTTACAGTTCCTGCTGTTGTATAGGATAGAACCTTATTCCCTTCTACTACCATGGGGTTACTTAAAATCTCTACACTAGTTGCAGCCGTTAACGTTTGAGTATTAATAACCTGAAAACCATTGTTAGTAATAGTAATAGTGGGAGTATTACCTCCCGACTTATTTGTTACATGCAAAGACTTAACAATATAAGTCTCATTAATTAAAGGATTTTGAGTAGCTACTCCATTTACCAAGGTAGTTCCAAACAAAGCAATAGGTCCTTCAGCAGAAGTGCTTGTTACTCCATACATTTTATATATATTAATTACCGCCATTATTCTAAAAAGAAACTCTTTGCTTCTATCTCCTGTTTAACTTCATCCTGAAACGAAGTATTTAATTTTGTAATTACTCCATCAAGGTCCCGAACCAATGATTGAAAAGTTGCTTCTTCATATTCAGGACTTGCTCTTGTTAATGACTGAACAATCTTTGCCATTATAATAAACCGGCTAGGCCACCTCGATAACCTATTCTTCCACCGTCTTTAGCAAAATTCAATATTTCAGGGTTGTTGGGGTTGTTTAACATTCCTTCATTGTAGTTATAGTTATCACCCCAATAAGGTATTGAACCATCGGGAGTATTATACACCGCCGCAGATTGAAACATATCGTCCACGCCTGAGTCTTGAAAAATATCGTTTACCTCTTCCGCTTCGTCTACATTTACTAGTTGGGGTCCAATTGAAGTGGGATATGTATTTACTCGTTGGGGTCCAATTGGAGTGGGATATTTATTTGGCTGTGACCTTCTATCCCATTTATTTCTAATATCTAAATTAGCAAAAGGATCCACTCCTCCAAGAGTTAATTTATTAAACTCAGACATGTCCTCAGTTGGTTCATCATATCTTTTACCCCAACCAAATTTTTGTCCAACACCTCTTAGTAAATTTCCAAAGAAGCCACCCCTTCTAAGCATGTTCAGTATACCACCTTGTCCAGTATTTCTATAAGCTCGTTTAGCAAAACGGTTATTGGGATCGTTTCTATAAGCTTTAGCTAATGCTATCTCATTTGGACTTAAACGAGTTCTGCTATCAAAAAAACCTGGATTAACTCTTTGACCAGCTCCAGCATTAATTGCTGCAGCTCTAAAATCTAAAGCAGTTTGTGGAGTAACTGGATCAACTCCAGGGGGTAACTCGGGACCTGAAGGTCCTGGTGAAAATTCTGCTTGAACCTGTGCTCTATCTCTAGCATCACGACTACCTGTTTCAGCTGCACTCGCTGCTGCACCAGAAACGTTTTGACTAGAATCTTCTGAACCCCAACCATTTAAACTCATAATACCTGATGGTCCTCTGTTGACACCACCTTTTAGTGAGTTATGTAAATCGTGTTTAACTAGTAAATCTTTTTCTTTTTTTGTAATATAAGCTAGTTCTGTTGAAGGATGCTGTGGTCCGGATCGCCACTTTAAAGGAGCCCTAACCATTTTTTGGTTCCCCAAATAATTTTTAACTCCGCCTTGCATTTTATAAGTCATTATCCCCTCCTTCCATCGGGTTGTATATCTAATCTAAAAGTTCCTAATTTCCAATTCTCTGCAGATGATGTGTTTGCTACTTTAAGCGCGATTGATCTGGCTCTGACGCGAGTGTCCACCTTATCACTAGCAGATGTAATTGTAAAGCTTGTCGTAGTAGCACTATCATTTGGATAATTTCTAGTAAGTAAACTGACCTCTGTGTTTCCTGTTTGAGTAATAAAATCAGGCAGGAATCTTCTTATCTTCATAATGTATTCACCATCCCCTCTAAGATCCGGCATCCCTATTATTTGTCCTTGAGCACTTCTTCTCTGTGTAATATCAAAATCTCCTGAAAGAATATTTGCAGTCACAGCCGTTATAGCTCCTCCGGCGTCTACCTGGTCGGTCCCGGTTTCCTGTTCATAGTACTTAGTAGTACCATCTGTGTTGCCGGTAACATCAAATGATGCATGATCGCTAGCATTATAGTCACAGGCATGAGGCTTATCGAATACAGATGAATCAGTCCATGCAGTTCTATCTAAAGTTCCCGTAGTCCAGATAGGTCGTTTATGCATTTTTGATTCTACATAACTATAAGTTACGACTCTGTCCACTACATCTGATCCTGTACTACAATAGAACCATTGAATTTCTCCAAACAAATTATTTAATCCACAATTAACTAAGTCTTTAGGTGTTGAATTAAGCCCATCATAAACAAAGTCTTCTACCAAACAAGGCATTGATTTTAATTGACCATCATACATAAAGAAACCATTCTCTGACATCCAGTAAGAGGTACCATCCACTTCCACACATGCATTTTTTCCTAGAAGACCACAGTTAGTTCCTGCCTGTTCGAAGGAAAAGGTAAAAGGTTGTCCTACGAATCTCATGAGGAACAAAGAAGTATCGGTCCATACATAGATGGCATCCCTACCTCTCTTGGCCCCTATGATCATTGACCCAGCTGCAAGTCTTTGTGAACCTGCAGTATTAGTAGCTGTCACAGTATAGGCATCAGTACCAGTAATCTCCTCTTGGTTAGACCATCGAATAAACATATCATCTTGTGTTCCACCCGAACCAATAGTTGTTTCGGTTCCAAAAAATACTAAGTGTCTATCGGGTGTTGAAACGAGTACGTGACGCGATGCAGTTGGAGCATTCGCAATGATGGTAGCTCTGGTAGAAGTGGACCCAGTCGCATCCCATTCAAAACATTGACCATTATAAATTAAAGCAATCAGTTTAGTTCCATAGTTATCCAGAACCCATAGGCCTGGATCAATTGTATAGTCTGCGGAAGAAGGATCACCCCATGCAACGTAGTCGGTAATATTAGTGACAGTTACTCCGGCAGTATGAGCGGCTCTTGTTGTCCCATTGACTGCACGCGATCCTCCACTTAATGTATTGGTTGTGGTATCATTGGCAGTGAAACTTATATCTTCTGTTCCAATTCTAATTTCTCCAGAGGTAGGAAAAGCACCTGAGTTAGTTAGAACCACGTCTGTGACTAGTGCACTATCAGCAAGGGTTGTGGCCAGAGTTGTAGTTGCAGGACCTGGAGAAGTTCCAGACCATGCACCAGTTCCCCATCCATAACCCCCTAATTGTTTAGAAGGTCCTACTGAATAATAACATAAGACTGAAGCATCTCCACTTAATGATAAAGGACTTAGTGCTTCTTGAGTATCCATTGTAACGGTAAAAGTAGTAGCTGTAGGTACGGACGCTACCATAAATTTTGTATCTTCAAAATCTGCGTTAGTAAAAGTGGATCCTGAAAGACCACTGACACCATCAAACAGAACGATATCACCATCATTTAAGCCAGTAGCTCCCGTTGCTGTTATAGTAACTTCTGTTGAAGAACTGGTACTTGAAAACTTACAACCTGTTAATGTAGTTCTGATAGGGTGTATGTCATAGAATATACCCCCTGAATAAACATATAAAATTCTATTGGTTCCTATAGCTGCGTATTTAATACCTGCATTATCATCCCAATGATGAAGCGCTCTAGCAGCACCAGTTAATTTATCAGCCCCTAACTGTTGCCATCCTCCTATTTTTTCAGGAGTTCCATATCTAAATCTAACATTATCACCATCAAACCATTGCCCTTCAGCTCCAGTTTCGGTGACTTGTTTGTTGAATCCGGGTAAGAAACCTAATTTTTGTAGCATATAAAAACCTGTTTACTATGACTTATATCAGATTGTAGGGGAATTCAAATGTTTTAAAGCAAGGGGAATCTGTGGTGGAGTTCCCCCCTGCAAGCTTAATATATAAACTATTTTTTAGGTAATGTAAAGCCTTTAAACCAGGCTGGAAGTCCTAAGAATGGACGTCCATCACACTTGTTGGCTTTAGCCGTTTTCTTTTTTGAATCATTATAGTGTAGAAAAACTTGTGCACAATCTTTGCCTGTAAAAGCTTCACGCCAATGTTCTAAATCACATCCAGAATAAAGAAGCATATCTCCTGGTTCTAATTCTACTTTAATACCTGCCTGCCCTTTTTTACCGGTTGGATCTAAATAAATAGGCCAGGGATCTCCTCCTAAATGTAAAGTAGTGGAGACCTCACAAGAATATCTATCTTTATGTCGATGAAGAATGTCTCCTGTTTTATAAATTCTGGCATAGGAATAAGTTTCATTTAACTTATAGCCGGTTTCTCTTTCCATCTTTGCTCTTAAAGCTTCTAACAATGTTTCCATTGCAGTATCTGAATAATGAGAATAGGTATTGGGAACTTGTTCATCGGTCCATACTCCCAAATAGTCGGTGAAGGGTGAAATATATCTTTGATCAAATAAAAATCGAGCGACTTGTCTCTTTTTTAAAAAATAAGAATAAATAAACGTAGCTAGCTCTTGTGATATAGCTCCTCTTAAGATTTTGTATTTATTTTTTTTGAATGACATTTTTTCCTTTTTTTAGTTTATGTTCTATTAAAGTTTCGACAAAATCTGGATTACGTTTTTTAGGATGATGACCTAACGTGGCATGAATATACGCAGCTCGAACTGGGTCGATGTCTTTTAGTTTAATAATATTAATTATCTTATGTTTGTTGAACATTTAATGCTCCTTTCGGTATAGCTTGACAGTTCCAATGTATAAATCTAAACGGTTCATAGCCCATGTCAACAAGATATTGATGAGGCATATAGGATGGAAAGAATATCATTGTTCCAGGTTTTACTTCATAATTTATTTGAGAACTAGCATGAGTTATTTTCATTTTATCTTTTTCAGGTAAAAGATTCATAACATTCCCTGCTCTTGGGTCCTCAAATACAGGACGCGATGTTTCTTCACTGGCTTTTAAAAAATAGAATCCTGACATATGACCATTCCAATGGGTGTGTAAAGTATGATGACCGCCTCCTTGTTTAGCGAACTCCTGTACCCACATTTCTGTAGTAAAGACTTGATAGTTAGTTAAATCAAAGCCCATCTCTCCCAATAGATTATGAGCTGTGGCACCCACATAATTCTGTAATTGAAGAAAATTAGGATCACCTAATAAAGTGGTTGAATGAAAGACATGACCCATGTCTCCTTTATCCCCAAATGTTTTATTTCTTTTATCTATATCTTTTTTTAAATTTTTCTTAGCTGCTTCAATATAGGAATCAGATGCTTTATTTAAATCTTTAACAAATTGAGGGGCACTCGAAAACCATATAGGACATTTAAAATAATCTTCTCTAGACAATTGTTTGGGAAATTGAGTAGCTGAGCCACATGAAAGAGTGTCTAGTTCTTTTTGATTTCTTTTTATTCTAACTTTCTTCTGTTTTTTTTTCATAATAAATTTATATTAATATTAATTCTTAGGGATTTATCTGTTTGAGCTACACTACAGTGTTTAATATCCCCATTAAATAATATCAATTGATTTTCTTTTGATAAAACTTTATCACCATTTTCAAAAAAAGTATACCCATTGTTATTATTTATGGAGAACAACGCTACTGTATGTTGTAAGGGTACTTTGTTTACCTTTAAGTCGGTATGCATTTTAGTAGGTATATGCTTATGCTTTTTGGTATAACAGTTTACTTTAGCCCTATAGAGTTTCTCAAATTCTAACCTATCTAAAATAGGAGGTACTATTTTATTAAAAAAATCACTTGTTTGTTGATTATTATCATAAAGCCTATGTGAGAAATAAAAATCTGAATTGTCCTCTTTATCACCCACCGTATTATTGTAGTAATATGGAAAATCGTTGGACATTAACAAGTCTTTCATACCCTTAAATATATTTTTTTCCTTTATAAAATTATCAGACACCTCTATCTTCATTTATAGGGCCATCCTAAATTCCACATCACTAAGCTATGGCGGGTTCCTTTTTTAACTGGACATACTCTATGCCACACGAATCCAGGAAACACTACTAAGGATCCTTTGGGTAGGATTTCTGTGCACTTTCTAATGTTTGGTTTTTTATCTGGATCTAAGTTCCTAAAATCAAATTCTAATTCTCCACCTTTATAATCTTTTGGGTCGGATAAAGTTAATGTCACAGACAGCTTTCTAACTTTTCCCTTAGCAGGATCACCTTCCGGTTTGTGATAAGGTCTATCCCAACCATCACAATGCCACCCATAATACTGACCTTTATGATATTTAGTGAATTGCATATTCTCAGAATAATCCCATTGAAAATTCCACCCGGCATTAATATTAGCTTGCTGAACATAAGGTTGAAGTTCTTTATAGATCCAACGATCATTCAACCAAACAATATCTGAATCTCTTTTCTTTTTTAAATCTTTAATTTGTTTTTGATTTAATTTTTTAGGATCTCCATAGCCACCTGTAGTTGCTAATTGATCTTGAATAGATTTTGAATATTTAACAATATCATCACAGATTCTTGAAGGAACTGCTGATTGAAAGTACCAATAATAATTCGTTAGGTTCATATGTCTTTATACATATGTTTTATCTTAATTTAAAGAAAGAGTAAAGAGAATTAAGAAATCGTTAGGGTACCACTAATTATGAATGTAGCCGTCTTACAACTTCCTACTGTGCCAGTTGAATTAGAACAAGGTGCTACTGCAAATGTTACAGCACTTGGTCCTCTGATTAGAACAACTCCAGCACCACCGTTTCCTCCTATGCCACCAGGAGAAGCTGGTCCACCAGGACCACCTACTACTCCACCACCGCCACCACCGCCAGTGTATTGATCACCATTTCCGCCACAAACTGTTGAACCAGGAACACCCGGAGCACCAGCTCCACCACCACCAGGTCCGCCAGCTCCACCAGGTCCACCTGAACCAGGACCGTCCCAAGAAGCACCACCACCTCCTCCAGAAAATCCACTTAATGGGAAAGCTGGAACAATAAGGTTTCCAGCTCCGCCACCACCAGCTCCTCCTCCAGTTGGAGTTGCGTTTGAACCGGCAGCTCTTATTCCACCACCGCCACCAGTATTATGATTTATACCAGCTCCACATCCACCCGGATTTCCTTGAGGTGGACTTGTAGGAGGAAGGTTTCCGAGACCTTTAGTCGGAGAAGCTTGATAAGCAGTACCACCTCCAGAACCTCCGTCTCTTCCTTTAATAGGAGCAGAATCAGGAGGGGCACCACTAGATGTTCCTGATGAACCACCACCATTTGAAGTTATCATAGTTGTTCCTTCTGCTCCACCTACTCCAAAAATTGAATCTGATCCTTTTGCACCAGATGTTTCACCTGGAGGAGTTCCTCCAGCACCACCACCACCTACTGTAATTGTATAAGGTCCTTTCTGTAAAAATAAAGCGTCTGCTTCTACAGGAGTAGGGATATCATCTGCATAAGAAGATCTATAACCCCCAGCTCCACCACCAGCACCTACTCTACCACCGCCACCTCCACCTCCAGCGACTACTAAATAATCTATATCAAAGCCAGATTTAGGCCATGTTCCGTCTTGTTGATTTGAAAATTGTGATTGTATTGACCACACACCACTTGCTTTGCTTAATTCTTTTACGATAACGACGCCTGGACCACCGGCACCAGCATTATTAGGCGCTGCTGCAGGAAGATATCTTCCACCGCCGCCACCACCAGATCCTTGATTAGTTCCACCTGTACCACCGCAACATCCTGTTCCACCCGTTGACCCTGCTCCACCACCACCTGATCCACCAGAACCTCCTGGATTAGGTGTGTAACCACCGCCGCCACCACCGCCGCCATAAACTCCACAACTTGGTAAAGTTGTTCCTGGGTATAAAGGACTTATATCTGTTCCTGCTCCACCATTTCCACCACCGCTAGTTGTAGCGTTAACACCAACAGCGCCAGCTCCACCGCCACCACCACCGCCTGTGCAACCTGGACTTGGACTTGGTCCGGCATTTCCTCCGTCATAACCTTGGCCTGCAGTTCCAGCTCCACCAACACCTGCTGTCGGACCGGGATTCCAATAACCACCACCGCCACCAGAACCTCCTACACATCCTACTGATGGGGCATCAATTGATGCTCCACCTCCACCACCAGTTGCTGTTATTACAGCGTCAGCGGCTGAAGTACCTATATAAGAATCTCCACCTGGAGTACCGTTAGCAGGTCTAGCAGCTTTTGCTCCACCTCCACCAACAGTTACTGCAATAGTTCCTGGTTCACCTGCAATACCGCATGCTGTTAAAAGTCCTCCAGCTCCACCGCCACCACCAATTTCAGCTCCACCTGCACCTCCTCCGGCAACTAAAGTTGCGCTTACAGATCTAGTTCCTGGTTGTGCTGTGATACAGCCTGTTGCTGTTTTTACTGTAACGGTGCACTTCCCGAAAGAAGCTTTGTTAATCTTTCCGATTATACCACCGTTTGATGAGGCTGAAGGGCTAGCCATATGAGTCTCCTTATGCGGATACCCAAGCTAGTGCTGATGCATCCCAATTAAAATTATTTGGTGGATCTGACCTATCTGTTGCGATCCATCTTTGATTATCTTCGTCCCAACTTATAAATTTTCGATCTTCTGCAGTTCCTGTATCTGTTGGATAAGTAACTGGTGCTTGCCAGTCATCATTGCCATCTAATGCCCAAGATGCGTGAGGTTGAGGTGAAATAAATTTGTCTTTTGCAGCGTCAAAAGTATAACCTATGCCTGCATATTGTTTCCTAAAATTATGATTATAAGAAGTTTGTTTCCAAGTTCCCCCTTTGAAAAAATTAATACACCATGTTTCACCATCAACATGCATGTCATTTGATCCTAAAGGTCCCGCTGCTGTTGTAACATCGTTACCAACAACGACCACTCTTGTTACTCTATTATTACCATCTAGTTCTGCGAAATGTGCCATATTTTTACTCCTTAAAATTTATATTTATATTATAATTTGTTTATAGTGTCAATGTTCCCGATACAGTAAATGTTGCTACAGTACAAGACCCTACAGTTGCTACTGTATTAGTTCCTGGGGCTACTGCATAAGACGCTGGTTTACACGCTGTTGCCATTCTTAGAAAAACGACTCCATTTCCACCAGCTGCAGCACTTCCAGCCTGAGTAGCTGAACCTCCGCCACCACCGGCACCTAAATTAACTGTTCCAGCCGTAGCATTTTGACAAGCACTACCTGGAGCACCTGCTCCTCCACCACCAGTTCCTCCTGGTCCAAAAGTATAACACTGACTATGATTAGTTCCACCACCGCCACCTCCGCCACCACCAGCGAATGTAGTTCCTCCTGGGAAAGCTGGAGCTATTGTATTTGGACTTCCATTACCACCAGCACCAGCCGTCGTAGTACCAGGAGCATTTGCTCCAACAGCTGCAGCACCGCCACCACCACCGCCAACATAACCAGGAGCCGCAGCTCCTGTTCCACCATTATTACCTTGAGGAGGACTTGTAGGAGGGGTATTTCCTGTTCCTCCACACGATGAATAAGAAGCTCCTCCTCCTGAACCGCCTGGTCCTCCAGTGTGTGGTCCTCCTGAACATGATGCACCACCTCCGCCCCCTGCGGCAGTTATATATCCTACGAAAGAATCACTACCTGCAGCAACAGGGCCGCTAGCTCTTATTCCATTTGGTGGGGCTGCTCCTCCTGCTCCAATTGTTACATAATTTGTTCCTTCCTCTAAAAATACTTTTGTTCCGCCTGGAAAAGATGTTCGATAACCACCTGCTCCACCACCTCCTCCATGATTATATCCACCACCACCGCCGCCTCCTACTACTAAATAATCTAAACTAATACCCGGTACGGCACCAATTGTTACATTAGCTGATGCATTGAATTGTGCTATAAATGTTGATGTTCCACCATCTGGTGAATTGACTGGTGCACATGCACTGTCTGTTGATAAATATTGACTTGATCTTAAAATTACGACTCCTGATCCACCAGTTCCAGCACCGGTAGTATTTGAGAAAGTTGGATTAGCTGTCATTGCTCCACCTCCACCTCCAGTGTTGGCATATCCATTTTCTCCATCAGTTCCAGGCCATACCCCTGCATCTCCACCTCCACCAGGACCTCCGGCTGAACCACACGCACTAGTGATTGGAGTAGCTGATGGGGCTATATTGGAACCTCCGCCACCACCAGCGTATGTTACTGAAGTTCCTGTAATACTGTTTGCTGCACCACTTCCTCCGATACCAGTACTTGTGGGTTTACCTCTAGCACCGACACCACCAGCTCCACCACCTCCGCCACCACTCGTACCGCAGCTTCCTGGCGAAGCAATAGCTCCTCCATCATTTCCTTCTGGCGGACTATATCCTCCAGCATTTCCTGAACCACCTGCACCTGGATATCTATCTGTTGGAGTACATGTTCCTGCTCCGGCTCCACCACCTGAACCACCTGGACTTCCAGCTCTACCACAATTACTACCAGCATTACCACCGGCAGTTGTTGAAATTTTTGTACTACCTTCTACCCCTGCTGGATTAAAAACTGAACTACTTCCACCACCTCCAACAGTTACTGCATAAGTTCCCCATTGTAAAGGTATGGCCGAAACGGTAGGAGCACAATAAGAAGTTCTATAACCTCCAGCACCTCCACCACCGCCTATACCTCCATTTCCACCACCGGCCACTACTAAATAATCTAGGTTAGAATAATTATAAATCCATGCATCATTTTTAACTTGATCATAAAGTGTACCCATGCTCCAGACTCCTGAAGCTTTATTTAATTCTTTTACTATAATAATTCCTGAGCCACCATTACCTGATCCTACAGTAGCTGAACCTTCTCCACCGCCACCACCGCCAAGGTTAGCAGTCCCAGCAGTTCCACCGGTTGCTCCATTAGCGCCACCAGCTCCACCACCACCAGGTCCGCCGGCTCCTCCGGTATTTCCAGAAGGTAGTGTATAAGATCCACCTCCGCCACCACCGGAATAAGTTACACAACTTCCTGTAATATCACTAGCTCTTCCTGCACCACCTGCACCGCCAATTGTGTTTGTGGGAGGGGCAACTCCTGCACATGTAGCTCCACCACCACCAGCGCCACCATCAGGTCCCGAATTTGCTGTTCCTCCAGGTTGACCTTGAGGAGGAGTTGTTGGAGGAGTATTTCCTGCACCTCCAGCTTTTGTAGCAGCCGGGTGTCCACCGCCGCCGCCACCAGAACCGCCTGCCTCAACAGTACATGCGTCAGAACCGGAACCTCTTCCACCACCTGCAGATGTTATTGGGTTTGATGGAAAACCTGCTACAGAATCCGATCCACTAGTTGAAGTTGGGTAATTAGCATTACCACCAGCTCCTATTGTTAATGTATAATCTGCATTTCCATAAACAGAAATACCACAAATATCTCTAAAACCACCACCACCGCCGCCTCCGCCACTGTTCATACCACCACCTCCACCACCACCAATAACTAAAGCTCTAACAAGTTGAGTGCCTGGTTGTGTAGTGAATGTATTTGATCCGGTACAGGTTGTGCTTGTAATTATATTTTTACCAGCCGAGATAGGATTAACAGGTCCAATTATTCCGCCATTTGCAGCCATAATATAAACCTCCTAATCTATTATTGCTTCATACGATAAGATTAAATCTAATGTTGAAGAAGCGCTAGAACCACCTTTTAGTATGTCTCCCTCATTTAAATAGATAGGAGTGTCTAGAACCACTAATGAAGCATTAGCTGGTACTGAAATAACTTTGGCTAAATAAAAATCTCCTGAAGTATCAAAGTTAGTAACACCTGCTGGTGTTTGGTTTACTTTTGTAATATATAAATTTAAGTTCGCTGCGTCGGTTGCATGAATATTAGTACACATTATTCTATTAACTTTAACAACATATTCAGCTGTTACAGTCATTAATGTAGTAGTTAAAGTGTTAGTTAAATTCCAACCAAGCTCTACACCGTTAATTGTTGCGACTGATACTATATTTGGATTTGCCATAATTTTTTATTCCTTTGTTATTACTATCCGAAAACTATCGCCATTGCAATAGCTACTCCTGTTGATATTCCAGCCGCAGGCATAGTAGCAAAGCTCATTTCTCCTGCACCGTCTGTTTTTAAATATTGATCTGCTGAGCCATCTGCTGAGGGTAATGTATATGCGGGTTGAGCGGCCACTGATCCAGCAGCACTTCTCGTACTTATCAGGCCTGAACTACGAATATCTGTTCCATCATGATAGCACAAAACATTGCCATATTTAGGAATAAGTATCCCTGTTGCGCCTGTAACTTTAAAAGTGATAGTATCACTGGCACCTCTAGTTGTTCCATCTATAACTAAGAATGGTTTTAAAATATCAGCTGTTCCACCAGGAGAAGATCCTGATCCGGCTTCGTCAGCAATATCTAAAACTCTACTTCCACCAGTTGATCCCGTAAGATGTATAATCATAGCTCTACCATCATAAGTTCCAGTAGAGTTATCAGGTATAGTTAAAGTTCGATCAGATGTCAGTGCGACACTGATATAACCAAACATATCTCTGAGATAATTTAAATTTAGATTAGTATTGGTTCCCCATGTACCAGCATTTTCGCCAGTAGTCATTAAGTTGAAACCCAACGAGTTATAATTTGACGCCATATTTTTTCTCCTATGCTACGTGATCTACATCTGTATAAGATGTATTTCCTGTTATGTCAACATCAGTATATGATGTATTGCCTGTAATTTCAATATCTTTATAAGCTAAAATACTTAGCGTTCCAAGCGAAGCAGTTGCTGATAATCCCAGTCCTACTAGACTACCGTTTGTAAGCTGGGTTGTAGTAACCGTTCCAACAGATGAGGCAGCTGAAATGCCTGTTAAAGTTTGTAAAGTTACTGGTAAAGCTGAGACAGTACCTAAAGAAGAAGCAGCTGATAGACCTGTTAAAGCTACGAAGGGATTTGATGAAATAGTTATTGATCCAACATCTGATTCAGCTTCAATACCTGTTAAACTAGCAACTGTAAGTTGGGTAGTAGTAATGGTTCCAGGACTACCGGTATCAGCTGAAAGGCCTGTAAGACCCATAACATCTGCAGGAGCTAAAGCTCCAACGCTTGATGCAGCTGGAATTCCTGTTAAAGTAAATGTAAGACTTGAGCTTACGGTAAGTGTACCAGGAGTACCGGTATCAGCTGAAAGACCTGTAAGACCCATCACTTGATCTGGAATTGTAAAACTTCCAACCGATGAAGCTGCAGATAAACCTACTAAAGTTTCTGTAGCACTTTCAACAGAACCCCAACCATTTTCACCCCAGTTTAAAGTACCCCAACCAGGTTTTATTTCTATTAATTCTGTTAAATCTCCAACAGCTGTTGCTGCTGATAAACCTGTAAGTGTAATGTTAACATCTGAAAGATCACCCCACTCAGACTCACCCCAAGCTTTTGCACCCCAGCCTGTTGCTAAAGGTGTAGCTTCGTTCCACTGAGCTTGACCCCAGGTTAGTCGTCCCCATCCTGAAGAAACTTCTGGCATGAGACGTTCCTATGTTATTTCAATAATTGCGTTGCCCGCTGTTTGAGCTGGAAATTCAATTGTAAAAGTTCCGCTAGTTACAGTTTTATCAGCACCAAAATTTATTGAACATACCGATTTGTTTGAATTTGTTGAATTATAAATTAAACAACCTCTGGCTGTGAATGATGCAGTGGATCCCCAACTTGTAGTCGCAAATAAACAACAAGCACTGTCACCATTTACTACTGGTGTTGTACTCGTTAACGTATTTCCGCCACTTGTATAACCTGAACCTGTTGTTGTAACTTCGTATGTATTTGTAGGGTCGGCAGTTGGATCAGTTGCTACTGTCCATTGAGTTGTTGCTTTACCTAAACTTGCTGAATTACTTGAATACAAAGCTAATTTAAATGCGTCTGTACCGCCAGTAAAATTGTGACCTTCTACTAAAATTTCTTGTTTAAAAGTGTTACAAATTTCCGATGCTATTGCCATAAAAATCTCCTATACTACGGGCTTGGTGATTTGATAGGAATCCGAACAGTGCCATCCGTATAGTCATCTCTTCGTCTTCTACCAATTTGTACACCCGCAAATTTACTTACTTCTTGTTTATATTTATTCTCGTATAATGTCAACATATCCATAGGACCTTTTAAAAATCCATAAGCTTCTACGAGAGTAGCATATAAAAGTCCATTTGGAAAATACTGACTCACATAGGTTCCACTTGTCTGTGTCACTAGGCTCTTAGGTACTTTATCAACATATACTCTAAATTTATAAGCTAGATCAGGGGTTGGAGCTACATAGATTCCTCCAGAAGTAGAGTCTAAGGTACCTGTAGCACCCCCAAACATAGCATAATATTTAGGTAATCCAGTAACATCTTGGGCTGTTAAATTTCCTTCTGGCCCGGTTAATCTATCAGTATATTCTGACAGGTAAGTTTGATCCTTTTTAATAAGCCATGTTCCTTTACCTTCTGTATTAGCAGTGCTATCAAAAACTTCTATTCCTCTTACAAATACTGTTCCAGTAAGTCCATGGGTTCCGGAACCAGGCATATTTAAAGTATTATCATCGGCTGCGAATTGACCTTCTTTTACATATCTATATGCATCTATTGGAACATCATAAAAAATTCTATATTCTGCATTTTCTATAAATCTGCCTAGAATAGCACCAGTTAAAACAGTACTACTTACTTCAGTATAATTTCTAATGTCATCTTCTAATGCTGAGAGTGTATATCCGGCCATTATTTAACTACCTCCGCACAAGTCGTACAGCTTTTTTTAAATCTATTGTGTTTGGCACAGTGCGTAGGTTTTGGTTGAACTATTAATACAGGTGTAGAAGTCGGAGTATTTTTTACTGCTATAACCTCTGTTTTAGTCCTAGAATATCCCACACTACCGAAACATTTCTTCCATAATTTTTTTAAAAATTTTATCATTACGGTCTATCGTTGACGGGTCCACCGAAAACGAAAAAGCCTCCTCCTTTTGCTGTACCTGTTGCAGCGTTAACTAATGTACAGGTAAAACTATTACTATAAGTTTCAGTACTATTGGCATCATTTGTAAAAGATGTTTCTACAATAGTTATTATATAAGATCCATAAACTTTTGCACCTGAAGAATGAGACACAGCTTCCGTATTCACTGGAGTTTTTCCATAAGAAGGAGCCGCAGTTCCTCTAGTACAACCAGTTAAATCATTTCCTGATTTCCCAGTGTATTCAATAGTTTCAGTTAAATATTTTCCAAAAGTAGGTGATGAGCTATCTTCATTATATTTTACAATAGAAATATATCCACTAGTGGGAAATTCTGATGCATCCGTTAAAGTAATTGTTGTAGCTGTTGAAGTAATGTTTCCGTTTAAAGTTGTATTCAATTCCAATGCCGCAACAGAAACTCCGCCAACAGCTTCCTTAACCTGATAAAATCTTACTGCATCTCCAGTTTTTCTTTGATGTCTATCTTGATTAACAGTCAATGTAGTTGTGCCAGCAGTTGAAAAGGGAACTGTGTCTAATGGTGCGGGAGTAGGTAAAGCTGTTCTTGATGGTCTTGCATGAGTTAAAGCTTGTGGATCAGCACTTGTAGGTCTTGGTTGAAGCTGTGGTTGTTTAGGTTCATATTCCGAAAAATGAACCCATGCTCCGTTCCATTCTCTTACCATTTCTTTCCATGGAAATGCTTGACCTGAACGATCAGAAATCATTAATGCATATTTACCTGATGAAAATGAAGTCATTATACCCCCGGAAAGTAAACTTTAGGCGCTATATAAGTACTAGTCGATGATCCGTCTTCGGATAAAGCTCTCGCTAGTTCATCCTCATACAACAGTTTCATTTCTTGTACCTTTTGTGGTGCCGTTGGATTTTTCTGTGCTAAAAGAAAAGCTAGCCCAGAAACCATACAAGGTACAAATCTATAGGGAACATTTGTTGCATTTGTATATGCGTCCCCTACGTCTTGAATTCTTCTTGTGTAATAAAAATTAATATAATTGGCTGCTTGTGTACTGCCAGGAGTTAAATAAATAGTTAAAGTAGTTCTATCAATAAATCTTTGAACCCAATATTGAGTAGGCGTTCCATTATCTGTTTTATTTGAAAAAGCTTGATACTGTGATCTATTAATTTGAGTCATCGGTGCGTCCACATTTGTAGATGTTATTCGATAGTTAGCTTCTAGAATCTCATCCATGCCCCGTATAAATTGTAAAACTGCATCGCTGGTACTATGCGTTGCAGCAGTTGTGCCATTAACACCTCTAACAGCTCCTGTTAAATTTAAAGAAGATATTCCAGAATAAGTTATTTCTTCAGAATTAATAATAATAGTTCCAGAAGTTGGCAGCTGTGTAACCGAAGCTACAGGAATATCGGTAACAGACGCATTAATTCCGGCTGTTAAAGTAGTACTAATTCCGTCAGATGTTCCATCTGCAGCTGTACGATAAAAATTATAGACACTTTGATTTTCTACTAGTCTAAGACTTTGATTTGCAACTTCCCAATAATGAAGTCCTCTATTGCCCCATTCTGAAAATAAAATATTTAATGATCTTTTGGCAGTTCTTAATTGATAACCAGAAACGTTTTGTAACCCGATTCTCTCGTAAGCATCTTCGATTATTTCATCAATCGAAAAGGTCTTGTCGAAAGTGTAAGAGCCTGAAGTAGTGTTAGCCATCTAACCCTACCCGTCATAGTATACTGTCACACCTGTAACATCAGCTGCAGTTAGATTTACGTATGCACCCGCATCAAACAGTACCCCATTATCAGGAACATAAGGGTCTATAGAAGACACTGCCCCTGTTAAAGGAATCGTTAGTAAACTAGTTCCTGTTATTGAAGTATTTTTAAAAACAATATTTCCAGCCGAAGCTTTACTTGTACCTGTTAATCCTCTGATTCTCGTTCTTCCTGCGAATACAGTTCCAGTAAGGGCTCCTGTGCCCAGTATTCCTGCTTGAATATCAGTTACAATAGCTCCATCAGAAACAATACTAGTAACCGTCAAATATTTATTGACCGAATTCACAGTAGCTGCCGCGTTAGGACCTGTAAGATCCTCTGTTTGAGCATCTCCATTTCCATCAGTTCCTGTAATCGTGAAAGTATTTCCCCGATTATCACCAGCAGCAGATTTAATAGTTATTGTTTCTGTAAGATTTCCATAAGGTCCTCCGTCAGCTATAACTAAAGTTGCCGCTGTACCTGTTGTAGACACTAAATTATCATCAACACCTTGCGGTTCAAAAAATTTCGCTTTTACCGCTGATACATTTGCCATAATTTTGTTCTCCTAATTCTCTAAGCTCCCGAAGGAGCTTAGAATAATTTATTAGTTAGTGTTGTTAGCTTTTTGTAACCAATCAACAACCAAGTAACTATTACCAGCCGATGGGGCTGCTGTGCCCGACGTCCATGTAATAACAATTGCTTTATCAATTTCATATCCGCTAGCATCGCCATCAGATACATTCAAACAACTGTCTTGTTGAGCAGCTGTTTGTTTTAAATAAAGCGGAACATGATGAGAGCCAATTGCTTTAACATCTGTCGCTGCATCACCTGCAAAATAATCTAATTCAAGACTATTTAAAGTAGCACCTGCTGCTTGCGCAACATTAGTACCAATTTCAACATATGTCGTGTTAGCCCATGCAACTGAGTTATTCAAACGAATATCAGTGATTCTAGAAAATGGTGGAATCACAATATTGTTAGCTAAGTTTTTACCTACTGTACTAGATGTTTGGGACAACGGATTTTCGTTGAACAATGATCTAGCTACTACAGAAACTTGAGCAGTTGCTAAAACACCCATTTCTAAAGTGCCTACTGTACCTGCACCTGAAATAGTTGTTTCTGTCACAGTTTTCCAAGTTTTAACAGTAGTTACTGCTGCAGCCGCATTGGCCATAGTGATGGCTTCAGTTTGTGAATTACCAAGAATGTCTGTTCCAGTAATAGTCGCAGTCAGAGCTCGGTCATCACCACCTGATGTTAATGTAATAGCAGATGCCATTTCAAAACCACCCACAGAAGTAATGCCGGGAACGTTTTGAGTAGTATCTACAAATGTAACACTAGTTGTTGCAGCTCCATTAGAACCAGTAACAGCTAGTTTGTTAGCATCAGTTGTGACAGCTACACTGTTGAAGTCAAATGGAAATACCATTCGGTTCGCAACAAACGCAGCGTCTCTAACATTTGTCCCAACAGTTGTGCCTGTATTTACTTGTATCGGTCCTGTTGTAATAGGTCCCGAAAAGTTTGTTTTTGCCATAATTATAATCCTCCTAGTTAATTTGAATATAGTCTCTAGGCCGTCGACTATACGCGTCTATATTCAATTAAATAATTGTATAGTGGTTAATATATAGCTTAATTTTTTAAAGAGCGCAAGAGGGCGCGTAAGAAATATAGAATTTCAGCGATGTGGCGTTTATCTAAGTAGCCACTGACACTTCGGGGGCAGCATTTCTGATTGCATTTTCTCTATCTGCAATCTTCGATTCCTCGGCTTTGATCTCAGTAATAACGTCTTTAATTGCATTATCAATCTGGACCATGTTAAGAGTATATTTACCATTCTGCTCATACTCCAACTGCCACTTCAACTCCAAGGATCGTTTTTGTCTGTACAGGTCTTGTACCATCAACCAACTCCTCGTAGGTTATTCTATTAGGAACATTTCTAAACATTCCCGTTGATTCCCAGTTTATACTTCTTTTTCCAATTTTGTCAAGGATTGCTTTTTCAATAGACTCTGCATTATCATCAGCTTCTACTTCAAAAGAAGCATAATGATCATAAGCCCATATTTTTACTGAGAATTTTCGCATTTTTCTTTCTATAAGTAAATTGTGGCGAGACTGTGTCCCGCCACAAAATTTTATTGATTACGCACCTTCGACACCGAAGATACCTCTAGGGTCTGATACGCCGAAAACGTATCTTTCTCTAGCTTTGTATCTAACGTTGCCAGTATCAAAGTCCCCTTCCATCTTAGTTGTAAGAGGAGCTCTGTTAAAGTGTTTCATCCCATTAGGGACATCTGTAGTAATGTACCAAGAATCAGTATCAGTTAAGAAATTATTCACTCTATAACCTTGAGGAATCATTCCCATAGATTTAACTGCGTTGATATCATTATCAGCAGTACCAACTCTACCTTGAGATTTCATCAATCTTTCAGCAGTAAATTGGTTTGCCGGTGGCACAATCATTTTTACACCTTTAGCTGCAATTTTTAAACCTCTTTCATCAGTCATAGCAGCGATATCTATCAATGCTTGTTCTAATGAAGTTTCGTTTAAGTCAGCTTGTGTAGTTAAAGTATTTTGAAAAGTACCTGCAATCGTTGGGTGCGCAGTACTAAACAATTGTTGGCCGTCTCCTGAAGTGAACGAACTCAATGAAGGTAATCCGTTATTCAGAGGCGCAGCCCCTTTAACTTGTTTTGTTTGTGACATCGATCTTGCTAAAGCTTTTGTGTATCTAGAAGCAAGTCTGTCATACAGGTTGTCTTCAATAGCTTCCTCAGTGATAGCAAAAGCGAGAGCAATTGTCTCGTTAGTGTATCTTGCTGTGAAAGTTTCTTGTGCATTATCAAAAGCTACACCAGATCCTTCTGGTTTTACTCTTGCTTGTGCGAAACCTGATAACATAACTTCTTCTTCAAAAGCTCTATCAGATGATTCAGTAACGTAAATCTCACTTGCTTGATTTTCGTACTGTTTGTATTCCAGGCCAAACAAGGCGTTTAAACCTGGCTCTAGTTCTTTGACTAGTTGATTACGTGATATTGCCATAGTTTATTCTCCTTATGCTACGCCTGTAACGTTGTTGCCGAGAATGTGCTCATTAATCATGACTCTCCATACGCTTCCTGCGACGGATACGTCTTGATGTCCTGTGTCTCTCGTTAAGCCCAAGATCTTGATCTGGTCGTTTGTACCAATAGCGCCCAGGGAATTTCTGCTCGAAAATGGAGCAGTTGTTTGCCCTGTACCCACTACAATAGGTACACAAGCACCGACTGATGCAGCCGGATCTGTGTAATTTGTTAGTAGTGTCATCGCTTCAAACATTTGTTGTGGGTCATCATAAAGAAGACACACATGATCGCTTGCTGCGACGCTAGGTGCATAGGTAGACCAAGTAGGCTTGCTTGTTGTAGGATCAGTGTAAAAACTGCCGTTTAATACGCCTATGTTAGTACTTGTCGAAACAGTAGAAGATAATAGTACTCCTCCTGTTGTCAAGTAAACTAGTTCGTTATGGTAAATAGCTGCAGAGCCTGAGCCCTTTTTCCATTCACCTAAACCGCCATTATTATCTGTCTGACCCACTTTTCTCAACGGTCTAAAACCGAATGCCGTTGAACTGTCGTTAGCCATAGCTTTTCTCCTTGTGCAAACTACTTTCGTAGTTCATGGTTAATTTATTCGCTGGTAGGGAATTGGTTGTTATCCCGAGAAGTAATTACTTCTTTGTACCACCGAAGGTTGTACGAGACTGTCGATCGATTTCGATCGGCATACTCTTATGCTGGTCCTTCATTAAATCGTTATCCATTGCAACCATTTGATCTTTTGCTTGTTGAGCAAAATAATCTTGTCTTGATTGCGCGATCTCTTCCGGTACTCTAGTCAGCACTAGGCCTCCGTGTCCGATCACCCCTGTGTATTTGCCATCCTGGATTACTGGGAAATCTCCTTCTGGATATTCGTCTGCTCTCACTAATTCGTAGCCGGATCTTAAGCGTCCTTGTACGTTTTTCGTGTCAACGAACCCCAAAATTTCAATCCTGACCCATCTGTGTCGGAATCCATTTGGCGCGTTGGGTGTATCTAAATACGATGGTGGAGTCCAAACTTTCTTACGCGTTTCTTTTTTTGTTTGGCTCGCACGGGAAGTGTTTTTTTCTTTTTTCATATGCCTACGCCTCCTGCGTGTTTATAAGTTGTTTCGCATATTCTTCTAGTGGC
>VTLG01013049.1_pt1 | contig 27525 bp, 22 predicted proteins | sample 4694571 | NCBI WGS metagenome assembly VTLG01 (sample SAMN12604809, study PRJNA352737) | marine metagenome | biome: ENVO:00000447; feature: ENVO:00000209|ENVO:00000569|ENVO:01000036; material: ENVO:00002151; isolation source: viral sequences binned using virsorter ...
ATGTCTGAAACGAAAGAATTAAGTGAATAAAGAGCAGAAAGCACAACAGGAAGTTTTATCTAAGCTAAGAGACAATATGATACTCTTTGGCAAGGTAATAATGCCTAATATGTTTGTATCTGCCTCCCCTGATTTTCATTATTCAATAGCTGACGTGTTAATGAATAAGGAAGAAAAGCAAATAAACATCATAGCACCTAGAGGGCATGCTAAGTCATCTATTGTAGGTGGTGTTTATCCATTATACCATTTATTCTTTGATAAAGGACCAAAGCTAATTGTACTGGTATCACGAACTCAAGACCATGCTGTTAAGCTACTTGGTACAATAAAAGACGCATTAGACTATTCTGAATCGTTGAGAGCGTTATTTGGTTACTGGGGTATGCATTCTGCTAAAGCTTGGGCTAAGACTGAAATAGAACTTAAAGATGGTTCAATGATTATCTGTAAAGGTACAGGTCAACAGCTTAGAGGAATTAAGCATGGTAATCAGAGACCAACACTTATTGTAGTAGATGACCCTGAAGATGAGAACAACACCAAAACAGCCGAAGCAATGGAGAGTAATTTAAGGTGGTTACTCCAATCTGCTGTACCATCACTTGACCCTATGAAAGGCAGATTAGCTGTTATTGGTACACCTATCCATCAACGATGCCTCGTGGAGACGCTTAAAGAAATGAAGGGTTGGAATAATATGCTATTTAAACCTGACATGGATAACAATAGAGCGTTATGGGAAGAATGGCAACCGATTAGCAAATTAAAACAAAAGAAAGAAGAATTAGAATCCATCAGCAGGGTTTCTGTGTTTTATAGAGAATACTTATGTGAAATTGTAGGTGATGAGGACCAGTTGTTCAAAGAGGAGTATTTTCAATATTATGAAGGGAATCTGGAAGCGGATAAAGTCTTACATCTCACAAAGTTTAGAGGAGAAAAATGCGATAAGAAAATCCCTGTTAATATTTTTATGGGTATTGACCCTGCATCTTCTACTCGACAAACTGCTGATTTTTCAACTATTGTTACTGTGGCTATTGATAAGGATAATAACCGTTATATGTTACCTTATTTCCGCAAACGTGTTTCCCCTATGGCTCTAGCTGATGCTATAATAGAACGATTTAAATTATATAAACCTGATAAATGCAGAATAGAATCTGTAGGCTATCAGGAAATGCTACGAGAATACATTCGTCAGCGTTGTGAAGAAGAAGGTCTTTTTATATCAGGTCTTGAAATTAAAGAAAACCCCAGAAACTCAAAATCGTCAAGACTGGAAACACTCCAACCATACTTTGCCCAAAAGAAAGTTTTAATGCAAGAAGATATGCAGGATTTTAAGAATGAGCTCCTCTTATATCCACGCTCAAAGCATGATGATTTACTTGATGGGTTTTATTATGCGAATAAGAAGTCTTATACTCCTACGCACAAGGCTGAATCCCTGGATAACAATAAAAAGAGAACTATCCTTTCTAACGACTATAGTTGGTTTACTGCGTAATTATTTAGTACTTATTAGTACTTAGTGGAACTTTTTTTGCATTTACGAGTTAAATCCACCAATGTCCCAAAAAACCACTTCAGTCAAGCTTACGCATGACTTATTAGAAGAGTACAGCTCTGCACGCTCTAAATGGGCTAAACAGGCTGTAGAAGATAATGAGTTCCGTTACGGAAAACAATGGCAAGACAAACATGTTGATGCTTTAAAGAAAAGAGCTCAAACACCTGTTGTTGTCAATGTAGTCCATTCCGCAGTTGAGCAGGCAAAAGCCATGCTCACCTCTAACGCCCCTAAATTCCAATCTACAGGTAGAGACGATAGTGATGTAAATACAGGTCGAATATTCTCAGATTTAATGACATGGGTCTGGGATAACTCGAATGGGGACAGCGTTTTAAAACAAGTAATTGATGATTACTATGTAAAAGGCATGGGAGCGATGTGTGCGTATTATGACCCTAATGCTGATTATGGTAAAGGTGAAGTGTTTGTAAAAGCAGTTGACCCTTTGCATTTATATATTGACCCTAATAGTGTTGACCCATTCTTACAGGATGCGTCTCACATTATTGTGGCTAAAAAGATTATGAGAAGCCAGTTAATGGCTGATTATCCAGACTACGCAGAAATTATACAAGAAGCAGTTCCAACAGATTATACCTCAGCAGTAAGTACCAATCGTTTTGGTATACATGATGAGCAGGTATCAGGTGAACGCTTTATGTCTAATGGTTCTGTAGCAAATGATGACGATGAAGAACTAGAGTTATTTGAACGCTTTACAAAAATTAAGATTCCATATAAGCGTACATATGACCCTATGATGGACCAAGAGCAGATACTTAAAGAAGAAGATTTTCAAAGCTATATTGAGCAACCAGCATTTCTAGTATTAGGACCACAGGGACAACAGATTGTGACTGACCCTAAAATGGTAGAGCAGACTCAAGCTTTATATGACCAATATGAAGGTAAATTCCATTTAACAATGGACCAAATGACAGGTCAGCCTATTCAGGTTAAAGGCTCAGAGACTGAAAACTCTATTCCTAATTCAACAACAGAAATTATACCAATGACAATAGCTGATGTTATTTCAGAAGGTCATATTACAGTAAATGATATTATTGTAGACCATATTGAATGCAATGTAGCTGTAGGTGATAAAGAAATGTACTCAACAATTAAACCAATTGAGCACTACCCTATTATTGCCTTTATGAATGGTCATAACAGAAATCCTTTTCCAATTAGTGATGTTCGTCTTGTCAAGGGTCTACAGGAGTATATTAATAAGATTCGTTCACTTATTATTGCTCACGCATCTAGTTCGACTAATGTGAAGCTACTAATACCTAGGGGTAGCATGGATAGAAAAGAACTAGAAGAACAATGGGGTCGTGCAGGTACTGCGGTTATAGAATACGACCCTGAACTAGGACAGCCGATTGTTGCAGGTCCAGTTCCATTACCTAATGAGTTGTATAAAAATGAAGCAGATGCTAAAGCTGATATTGAAAGAATATTAGGTATTTACGCTTTAATGCAAGGAGACCAAGGTTCGGCACCGCAGACCTATAAAGGGACTGTGGCTCTTGATGAGTACGGACAGAGAAGAATAAAGTCTAAAAAAGATGATATTGAGTTCTCTCTAAATATGATGGCTAAAGTTGTAGTAGGCTTAATACAAGCTTATTTTACAGATGAAAAAGTTGTCCGTCTAATTCAGCCTAACTCAGGTGTTCCTAAAGAATTAAGAATTAATCAGAGTATGTACTCTGATGTTACAGGTCGATTTATGGGTAGAATTAACGATGTTACTATTGGGAAGTATGATGTCGTTGTTGTTAGTGGTTCTACCCTACCCTCCAATAGATGGGCTCGTTTTGAATATTATAAAGAATTGTATTCAATGGGCGTTATTGACCAAACAGAATTATTAAAACAAACAGATGTTGCAGATATGGAAGGTGTTTTACAAAGGTCCAGTCAAACAGCCCAACTCCAAGGTCAAGTGCAACAAATGACTGAAGAAGTTAAAAAACTTAAAGGTGACCTGCAAACTGCACAGAGAGAATCACTTCATGACCGTAAGCGTGTTGAACTGATGAAATATGAAGTCAAATTAGCCAAAGCAGAAGCTAAGGTTGAGATGGCATCGTCTCTTTATAAATCAAGAGCATCAGATGAACTCAATAAAGTCAAGGAGGCTGTCAAAGAGGTGCAGGGAGATAAAGGCACCGAACAAACAGACCTAAACGAAGAAATGTTAGGTTTGGCTTAATGTTGTTGCTGTCTATGACAAACAACGAAAACAAAGGTAATAAATAATGGACCAAATCCTAGAACAAAGTAATGCTGGTGAGTTTCCAGTAGAGACTGCACAGATACCTCAAACAGAGAGTACCCCTGTAACAGCAGACCCTATATTTGGAAATCAATCAATTGCTGAACAAGGTATGCCCCAAGGGCAAACATTTCCAACTGGAGATGTAACTCAACCTCAAGCTCAAGAGGCTGTTCCTCAACAGGAATCAGTAGAGCAAGGTGAGATTAAAGATGACCCTCGTAGACATGAATACTGGCAATCACAAGCTGACAAGGTAAAGAATGAGCTAAGAGGAGTACAGGATGAACTGGATTACTATAAAAACACTTTAGGTCCAGTTGAGCAAATGATTAAATCGAATCCAAAAGTACTCGATAACTTAGAATCGTTATCCAATGGTCAACCTCAAGGGTTAAACCCTCAACAGGGAAATCCACAAGAGACATCATTGCAGAAACCTCTCAGACCAGAAAAACCACATTCTTACAACGAGGTCGATGCGTACAACGACCCAAATAGTGAGTCGTTTAAATATAGAATGTCTTTAGATAAACATAGAGACGATATGATAGATTGGTATGGCAATATTGACCAAGCTCGTCAAATGCAACAGCAACAAGCGATGCAAATTCAACAACAACAGATGCTACGCAATAATACACGAAATAATGCAATAGCATCATGGGGTTATACTGAAACAGATGCAGACAGCTTTGTTCAATGGGCTTCCAATCCGTCAAATATCTCAATGAATAATCTTAAAGCACTCTATGAAATGCAAAAAAACGGTAATCAACAACAAATAGAGTCCCAGCAGAAAGTGGTACAGATGCAACAACAGCAAGAGCGTTTAAAAGTTCCAATGACTTCAGCAGTCCAAAAAGGACAAGCTCCTGCTCCGATGACAGATGACCAAGCTTTCTCAGCGTCTCTATTTTCTAACGCCAAAAGGAGATAGAATAAATGGCTAGCAATCCAGCTAAAAATCTGGGAGCATCAGGCGTTCTTTTTGATGAACGTAGAGATTTTTACATCGACCCGAATGTAACAAAAGAACTTTGGACTGATGTAACTCCCTTTACTACAGTAATTTCTAATAAAGAAACTAGACAAACAAATGACCCAGTATTTAAAATGTTTGAACATAGAAATCCATGGGTAATTCAAGAATTTCAAGCTAACGCTAATCCAGCATCATTACCATCAGGTGATGATGAATCAGATGCTATGGATATTGATGGTATTAAGGGTCTTGATTCAGCAGGTTCTACAGATGCATGGGTAGGTCTTGTTTGTGATGTATGGGATTCAACAAAAACAACTAAAAGAGGACAAGCAATTATTTCATCTGTTACAGATGCTAATACTATTAAGTATAAAAACTTAGGTAGCGGAGCATTGGATGTGGCTGAGAATGACTTTTTTGTAGTCGTTGGTAATGCACATGGTGAAGGTACTACTTCTCCTGATGCATGGTCTGATGAGTTACAAGTAGTTTGGAACTCTTGTCAAATCTTTAAAACACCATTAGAGATTACAGGTACATTATTACAAGCATCACTTAGAGGTGAATCATCTGAGCTTGCAAGACTTCGTGTTCAAAAAGGACAAGAACATAAAGTTCAGAAAGAAAAAGCCTTCTTATTTGGTAAAAGAGTTGGTGGTACAAACTTAGGTGACAATTTAAGTGGTACAACTAATGACTCTTGGGGTGATGTAGGTCGAACAACAGGCGGTAAGTTAATTAGAACAACTTACGGTATTGTATCAGCTATTGAGGACTTTGGAACATCTTCAGGTGATGACCAAAGTAACTTTACAGTTTCAGAAGCAAGTTACTCATATAGTAATTTTGTTGATGATATGGAAAAGGTATTCCAATATGTTCCTGAAACAGGAGTTAAACAAGCTTTCTGTGGAGCAGGTGCATTAGGTTATTGGTCTAAAATGGCTGGTAATACAGGCATGGCTGGTAACTCAGGTTGGACTGTTAATGTTAGTGATATGAAGAGAGATGCTTTAGGTTTTAATTATAAAACTTTAGAAACTCCTCATGGAATGTTACAATTAATACCAACTCCTGTACTTAGAGGACCATACAATAAGCACATGCTTGTTATTGATGATGCTAATATGTTCCACGCTCAATACAGAAACCAAATGTATCAAACGAATATTAAAACAGAGAATGCTTTTGATGGTGTTAAAGACCAATACTTCTCAGATGAAGGTATCGGTGTATCTTTAATAGAATCACACAATCTGTTTAAAATCACAGCGTAAGGAGGTAGTCAATGGCTAGACCTTATTTAGGTGGTTCAACAGGTGGCATTAAAGAGATTAGCTCTGCTACAACTCTGTCTTTAGCAGATAGTGGCAAAACAATACTGTTAAGCGTTGGGGCAAGTGCCTATACAGTTACTTTACCAGCAGTTACAAATAAAGGATGGGAAGCCACTTTTATTTTGGTTAGTAATAGTATGGCTAGTGCTAAATCTATAACAGTAGCATCTCCTAGTGCAGACCAAATGAAAGTAAGTGTAAACCCTGATTCAGATTCAGCAGGGTCTCTTGACTTAGATGCGGATGCAATTGTGTTTCCACACAGTTTGGCAAATGCTTTAAGTAAAGCAACAATAGTTTGCGATGGTACATCTTTTCTTACAGATGTAGTTGCTAGAGATGCAACTTTTGTTACGGTAACTACTTAACAAATAATCTTAGGGGAGGGGCAACTCTCCCCTATTATTTAGGAATTTATGCAAAACTTTTTAACGCAAATAAGTAACATTGTTGGATTTACAGTTGCTGATGGTACTGATATAGATGACCATTGTACAGCATCTGCTAAAGAGGTATTAGATATACTACCTGATTCTATGCTATTAAGACATAGTACAGGCACGAGTACAGGCTCTTATTATCTTTCTGTTGCTAATAAAAGAGTTTTGCATGTTGAAAAATCAGATGGCTCAGTTACTAGAAATTGTATGCAAATACTTGTTGCTTTAAAAGGTAGAAGTACTGATAGTAATTCAATACATAAAGCTACTAGCTTTTCTCCAATATATTGGATTGAAGATGATAAAGTGCATATAGAGCCACAAAGTGGGACTCAAGGTGTTGTTTATAATATTGCATATCCTACTATTGATGCAGGTACAGATACTACTATAAATAATTTTCCAGATACAGCAGAACATGCAGTTGTATTATCAGCTTCATTAAAAGTATTAAATGATAAGCTAGGAGCGTTAATTGTAACAGATGAGGATACAGAGTTAGCTCAAACAATTCAAGGGCTTATTGCCTCTACCTCAGCTTTATATCAGAAAGAAATACAAAGACTTACAGGAGCTAAATCATAATGACTCAACAGCAAATGATTGAGAGTATTCAGCAGATATATCCTGATATGGGAGAAACGCAATTGCGTCTATTACTCAATGATGCGTTAGATGAGTTTGTAGAAGAGACTAGAGTTTTAACAGATACTAAAACATTAACATTTACTGAAAAAGTAAGTAATGGTACATTTTTTGGAAATATAGATGGTTGGTCTGATTATTGGGGAAGTTCATCTAGTGACCCTGATGGTGCTTATTTAGGAAATAATTTTAGAATTGCATATGATACAGCAGGGAGCTCTAATTATTCTCATGGTCAAGGTTTAAAAAATAGTGCTGGCATTAAACTTTATAAAAATGTTGAATATACTGTAATAGTAAAAGCAAAGCCATTAACAGCAAATGCTCTTAATACATTAACAAGCTTAGTATCTTCATCTGATATAGCAGGAGGCACAACTTTAGCAGGGGTTGCTAATGCTGGGGTAGGTGTTACCACAATGCCTAATGTTGAAGAATATACTTTGACTTATACAATTACACCCAAAGAAACTGCAAATCATTTTGTTTATGCTTTTTTTAATAATGCCTCAGTAACAATGAATGTTGATTTTACAGAAATATCTATTAAGCCAAATAGTTCAAACAGATATTATTATTTATTTGAAAACTTTGATGATGAAATACTTTCTATTAATAAAGTTGATTTAGACAATGTAGCATTAAACAGATATATAGGACCAATAGAGGATACAGATGTCACTTAGTCGAAATGTATGGTTTATAAAAGATGGCAAGCTTGGTATAGGTGTTTATAGCGAGTCTACAAATAAAATTACTACTTTAGATGTAACAGGCAAAACACTAAGAGTTCATCATTATAAACGCCCTGATAAATTCACATCTTCAGATTTAACAAAAAAGATTAGTGAACTTGGAGAGAATGTAACCTTTCCAGACGCTTTAGCATATGGCGTTGTATGTAAAGTCATGCAGAAATGTGCTGAAATAAAAGGTAATCCACAAATGGCTCAGTATTATAAATCAGAGTATATGGATTATGTTAGACGAGGGAAAAGAATTAAAAACGAAAATAAAATCTCTGGTGGTTACAACATCATTGGAGGTGAGTATTAACGGTCTCATTCACGCAACAGCCAAAGCTTAGAGAGGAAGAAAAATGGCAAAATCAATGCACAAATTATCAGTTCAAGAAGCAGGAAATATAGGATTAGGACAAGCAGGTTCTACCTATATGGATGATGGTGATAGCTCAACAGCTAGTACTACATATAATGCTATAACAATGATTAACGATACAACTTTTAGTACGCTTACAGATGCAGGCAGAGATGGTGGCACTGCTTTAACAGGCGTAGCTATTCCTAAAGGTATAACTATATTTGGTGAATTTACAGCTATAACTGTAAGTGCAGGCAAATGTATAGCTTACAAAGGAGCGTAATATGTTATCATTAGGATTAAACTTAGTTAAAACAGCTATATCAAGAGTAACATCTTTAGTTTTAAAAAATTTACAAGGAAATGGACAGGGTTCAACAGATTATTTAGCAGGATACGACCAAACAGGGAGTGACCATTTACTTGTTAATCAGGAGGTTTAAATGGCAAACTTTACTTTAGACCAAACAGCAAACAAAGTTAATAGTGCTATTAATCAAATTATTGATAGTAGTACAGATTTAAATATAGATAGTAAAACTTTAGTTGTAGATAAATCTACTAATAGAGTAGGAATAGGCACAGCAACTCCTTCTTATCCATTTCATATAAACAATTCAGCAGGTGCAAGTGATAATTGTAATATGCTTTTAACATCTGGTGCATCAGGTGAAACAGGTATTTATTTTGGAGACACAGGTTCTACAGCTATTGGCAGGATATATTATGACCATAGTACAAATGGCATGACATTTAAAACTGATGCTACAAATAGAATGACTATTGATTCATCAGGAAAGGTTGGTATAGGTACTACAAGTCCTTGGAGTAACCTTTCAATATCATCAGGAGGGTTATCTGCTGTTGGTGATGAAACTAATCCTGCATTTTCTCTTGGTCAATCAAGTTACAGATTTGGAATGTATACAACTGCTGAAGGAGCTGTACTTCAAAATAAAAATGGTGATGATGGGTTTCAATTTAAAGTAAAAACAGCAGGTGATGCTGTTAGGATTGATGGTGGTACTGGTTATGTAGGTATAGGTACTACAAGTCCATCATTCCTTTTAGATGTACATGGTGCAAATAACCCAAAAATAAGAGTAAAAGAATCATCTAATACTGTTGAAGGAGTGTTGCATTGTGAATCAAATAGGGTTAATGTAGGTTCAATGACTACCCATCCATTAAGGTTTTTAATAGGTAATAGTGCTAAGATGACACTTGATACATCAGGGAATTTAGGTATAGGTACTACAGACCCTTCAGCTAAACTCCATGTAAATGGTGGTCAATGTTTCAGCCATTTTGATAGAACAAGTTCAAATTTAGATGGTGATAATTGTTTAGATGTAACTGATATTTCAGCAATAAGAGTAACACAATCAGGAGGATTTACTGTAGATGGATTAAAAGGAGGTGTTACAGGTCAAATTTTACATATTTTTGCAAGTGGCAGTGGAGCAGGTGTTACTTTAACCCATAATGATACAGCTCTTGATTCTACAAATAGAATAATTGTACATGACTTCTCTGATATAACATTAAGTGGTTATGGAGGAATAACATTAATAAAAAGTCCAAGTTACTGGATAACAATAGGAAGTTTATTATAAAGGATAAATAAATGGCAAACTTTACAGAAGCAGAAGCAAATGCTTGTACAATAGTAAGATTAGAAAAAAAGATGACAGGTGGCTCATACACTAGTATGGTAATTGGTGTTAATGATGCAGATGGTAATTACTATGATTGGTCAGATATAGCATTAAAAGAAGATGCTACTAAAGCTGAAATTAAATCAGCAGTATCTACTCAATTACAATCTATGTCTAAACAACCTGCACCTATACTTACTACTTATGAAGAATTAGCAGACAAAGGAAAAGGAGAAACAGTTGGCTAAAACTAAACCTATAGACCAGCCTAAACCTACTTTAGAAGAAAAGATAACTCAGATTGAAAATGAATTAAAACAGGTTGAAGCTGAGTATCATAAAAGAATAGGTAAACTTGAAGCGTTAAAAGAATTAAAAGGAATTTGTGAATGTTAGTAGATATGGTTGTATTATCATTAAAAGATAAAAAAACAGAGATAGCTACATCTCTAAATAAGAAAATTAATTTGCCATTTGTAAGCGAAGAAAAAGAACAGGTCTTAGCAGAGAAAGTAGTAGATGCTTTAATAGATATTGTAGAAGGTGTTTTAAGTAAAGGCAAAGCTTAATGCCTAGTTTTTCAGGTACATCAAAAAAAAGGTTATCTACTTGTGATGAAAAATTGCAAACGCTATTTAATGAAGTTGTTAAGCACTTTGATTGTTCAGTCTTATGTGGACACAGAGAAGAAGAAGAACAAAATAAGGCGTACAAAGCTGGCAATTCTCAAAAACAATTCCCCCATGGGAAACATAACAAGTTACCATCCTACGCAGTTGATGTGGCTCCTTATCCTATTGATTGGGATGATAGGGAGCGTTTTCAGTATTTTTCTGGCTTTGTTCTCGGAACTGCCAAACAACTTGGAATAGATATTAGGTATGGCGGTGATTGGGATGGTGATAACGATTTAAAGGATAATGAGTTTGATGACCTCGTACACTTTGAAATTAAAGGGTAGTAATCAAGAAATTACATATTATATAGATGTCGAAGGGTGTTTACGATACTGGGGTTATATTCCCCGATATACATTATCCTCATCATGATGAAAAAGCACTTCGTTGTGCTTTAAATGTTATACGAGAGGTTAAGCCTAGTTACTTTTTGTGCCTAGGCGATTTTGTAGAAGGGGAGTCTGTTTCTCATTGGAAATGGAAGAAAAAGAAACGCCCTCCAATTGATTATATATTGCCTGAAATATACAAAGAAGTTGAACAGGTAAATACAGGTTTAGACAGAATTGATGCTGTTCTTGATGAGGTAAAGTGTAAAAAGAAAGTTTTTGCACAAGGAAATCATGAAGTATGGTTTGACCACTTTGTTGAAGAACATCCTTACCTACCTGAACTTGGCTCAAAAGAAGCTCTTAAAATTAAAGACAGAGGTTATAAGTGGCATCCTTATGGTAAGTTATTCAAGGTCAATGGCTCTAAGCTATATGCTTATCATGGTGGTCATTATTCGTCTGTCAATCATACAAGAACACATTTACAGAACATGGGTGCAAATGTTATCTATGGTCATACACACGATGCTCAAAGGTCTGTAATGACACATATGGATGGTCCTAAGATGGCTCAAAGTATGGGATGTTTGTGTAAAATGGAAAAGTCTTTTCTAAAGAATAGAAAGACTAATTGGACTCACAATGTAGGTATTATAGATTTTTATGATAATGGATTGTACAATCTTATCGTGTTAAATATTATTAATGGTAAAACAACTTACAATGGAAAGGTTATAAGAGCGTAATGCCTAAACAGCTTTTAGAAATAAAAGATTTTCAGGGTGTTGTTTCAAATGTAGATGAAACTGACATGCCTCCTAATGTAGCATCTTTTACGCTTGATGTTGATAGTAACTCAGAGCATGGCATATTAAAAGGTCGTCATTCAGACGCAACTTTTTTTACTCCAAGTGATAAAGTTGGACACATAGGTTCGGCATGGATAAAAAAACTTGATGGTAGTGATGTTCTTATTGCTTTTACTGATTATGATAATACTCTTAATTATTCACATTATATAACTGATTTTTACGGTACCCCTGCTAAAACTCAATCTACTTATTATGAAGCAGATGAAAATATTTCTGTAGCCCCTATATCTGTAATTCCTAAAAATACAGGTTGTCATATAGCTTGGGGCGTTGGTAAAGCAGACGGAAGTAATTATAATAAAGCTCAATGGGCTGGTTATAATGCACATGCACAACAATGGTTAAATTCAGGCAATGTAGATGAATCAACAATACATCATACAGTTGATGAAGCTAGTTCTTGTAAAAGTAAAATAACAATAACAGGTACTCAATCAGGAGGTACAGCAGATAGTAGTATTATTAGTGGATATAAGTATTTTTATAAAGTTTCACTTACTTATGATGGCTACCAAGAATCACCATTAACAATTGGTGCAAGTGCTTACTCCATTACAACAGCGAGTACAGCAGGAATTAAAGTCACAATTCAGCTAGATAATACAGCTTTAGGCAATATACCTAGTGGTAATGATGGTAAAATAAATCCAAGAGTAAGTCATGTAAATCTATACAGAGCATACAATCCTAGTGGAGGGGCAGTAGAAGAAACTCCTTATAGATTTATAAAGCAAATACCTACAGCGTCAGGATGGACAAATACATCTAGTACTCTTTGGACTCAAGTAATAGAAGATACTGGAATAGCAACATCGTCTTATGAAACAATAACTGGAATTAATGAAGTTGTTGGTAATACAAATATGATATATGAATTATCTACAGATTTAAACGATAGTTTGTTTGTAGGTAATTGTATTAATGCTTATGAAAATCCTATTGATAGTGGAGCAGTAATAACAGATAAACAGCCTAATTATATTTATAAATCAAAGCCTTTTAAATATAGTATTTTCGACTGGTCAGTCGATTTTCTTGTTCTACCTACAACACCCACAGCATTAACAAACTATAATGGAAGATTATATGCATTTAGTGAAAATGCAATATATAGGATTGAGCCGAATAATTTTTATATAGAAGATACATATTATGGTGCAGGATGTGTAAACAAAGGAAGTGTTGTTGTAACAGAGCAAGCAATGTATTTTGCTGATAAAAATCATATTTATATGCATAATGGTAATCAGCCTGTAATTATATCAACTCCAATTGAATCTTTTTATAAAACAAATAAACCATTGATAAGTGGTGAGCAACCAAATATTGGATACCATGAGGCTATGAGTTTAACTACAAATAAGGATAAACATCGTTTAATATATGATACTCGTACAAATTTACTAATTTGTTTTGTACTAAAAAATACAGGTATTGATAACGAGCCAAGTGGTTATCAATATGCATGGGTTTATAATACAAAAAGCAATAGATGGGATGTATGGTCTTTTAACAGTATATCTAATGATTATTTAAATGCTTTTACAGGGTTAAAAGGTGAGTCTTTTTATTGGAAAGGTGGTACAGGAAACAATACAATATTAACTCACATTTCTCCGTTTTCATCTAATCGTTCAGATTTTTGGTGGCAAAGTCATGCTTTAAATGCTGGGTCTGCTACTCAAGAAAAAGTATGGATTGAATTAAAAACAAATAATCCTTTAAATAGTTTTGGAGCAGACCAGATAATTCAAGCAGATTATAACAATGGAACTACTTTTAATGTTGTTAATGATGAAGTTTTAACAAAAACAAAAGGAAAAACATTTCATTTTAGAGTTCGCAGTCAAAACCAAAGCACAAACCAATTAGCTTCTTTAGGTATAGTTTACAGAACACTTAGAGGTACGCCTACCTAATGGCTGTTTCAAAGAAACGAAGTCCTTATGTTAAGATTGAAAATAGAGCCTTTCAACAGGTCTATGACGACCTTAATGATGTAATTGATAATGTTAATCAATACATAAATATTGAGAGCTCTAAGAGCGTTGTAGGGGACTTAGTGCCTAATGAAGATTTATCTTATAGTTTAGGTGATGAAAACAATTCGTTTAAAAATGTTTATGCAGAAAAATTTTATGGTGATGGTAGTGCATTAACAGGTATCTCTGGAGGAGGCGGAGGTGGTTCTGGAGATATAACAGCAGTTACAGCAGGTAGTGGACTAACAGGTGGAGGAACAACAGGTGGAGTAACATTATCTCATGCTGATACATCTTCTCAAGCATCATCTGATAATTCAGGTCAAACATTTATACAAGATATTACATTAGATACTTATGGACATATTACAGGTCTTGCAACAGGTACTGCAACAGGTGCTACTCAAATAACAGAAGATACCAATACACCTTCTTCAGCTTTAACAGGTGACACAGTACTCCATGTTGAAAGTGATAATCGAAAAATCTATTTTATGAATAATACTAATAATAGAATATACTGGTTACAAGCAGGTGTTAATGATTATATCTCTTTGGATTTTTCTATAAATTCTTTTAATGATAATTTAGATTTGACAGGTAGTAATGTTCCTTTAATAGGTAGTGGTAATTGGAAAACAGCTACTCAAGTAACTTTTACAGTAAGTTATAACAATGGACCACCTACAAGTGCTGTTGTACAAGATATTGATAATTCAAATCTTACAGTAGCTACAAATACATCAACAGCTTTTACTAATGACCAAGCTATTCCGTACCCTGCTAATTATAGTAATGGAGCTGGAAGTATTCAATTTAAATATACAGCAGATACTTTAACAAGTACAGAGACTCAAATAAATTTTAGAAATTATATTCGATGGGGAGTTTCAACTGTTGCTTCAGGATGGGATAGTGATGATATAATGGACCTTACAGGATTTGCTAAATCTTCAGTCCAAGAAAGAACTGAGTCTATAGGAGCAATAGGTTCAAGTGAGTATGTTGTATTTGCATTCCCTTCTTCTTTAACAAGTCTTGATGAAGATAGAGGTTTTTACTATAATGGTGTAAACGCTGGGTTTGAAGCAGTTGCTACTCTTACTAACTTTAATAATGGAACAGGTCATACAGAAAATTATAAAGTATATCGTTCTACTATAGTAGATATGCCTGATAGTGGAAGCCTGCAAACAAGTACAAGTAACTTAGATTATAAAAATTATGTTTACTATGGAGCATATACTGATGGTACTACATGGGATAGTGATAAAGTAAAAGCATTAAATAGAACAAACATACAAACAGCCTCATCAGGTCAAACAGGTGATTTTACTATAGATGATAGTGGTGCAGGTAAAGTTATTGTATTAGCATTCCCTGATAGACTTACAGATTTAAATTCAACAGGAGTTCTTTATAATGGTGTTACTATGCCATGGATTAAAACACATAGCATATCCGTTCAGAATACTTCAGGATTCTCAGAAAATTATGTTGTTTATGAAAGCACTAATGCTAATATAGGTAATTCCACTCTTACTACTTCTACTTCTTCTAATCTTAAAAACTTTATTTATTATGGAGAAGATGCTAATGCTACAAGGACTACAGAAGGTCATATAGAAGGTCTTGAAGATAGTTCAGCTACTACAGATTCTACTCCTTCAGTAACTTTTGATGGTGTTAGCAATGAGTATTTACATCTTGCAGTACCAGCAAGGTTTTCTGATTATCATGCTGATGGTTGTAAATATAATAATGAATTAATAAAAATGGTTAAACAAGGTAGTGAAATAAGCGTTACTAATGTTAATGGTTATGCAGAAAATTATAAAGTGTGGAACTCTCATGTGCAAATTACAGGAAATCATACATTGACAACATCTACAAGTAGCCAACAATCTGGTGCATTAAAAATATATTACGGTAGAACATCTGTTAATGGGAGTTTTACATCAAGCAATGTAAGAGATTTAGAGACAGCAGGTGGTGGTTCTAATGCTGAATTAACTTCAGATGCTACACAAACTTGGGATACTATAACTACAGGAGCAGGTAAAGAATACTATGCTTTTGCAGTACCAGCTTATATAAGTGGTTCAGATAGTTTAACATTTACAGATACAGCAACAGGATTTGCTTTTTCAATGGAAAGTCCTGAAACATTGGATGTTACTAATCAATGGGGTCATGTAGATTCTTATAAAGTCTATGTCTCAACTAATAGTTTAGGTGACGGAAACGCTATAACATTGGTGACAAGCTAATGCCTATATATCTTTCAGCTAAAATAGCACCTTACGGTTCTAACAAAATGGTAGATGGAAAAAGTGTAGATATATCCACAGCTACTGATGGTAGTTCATATACAATCCAAAATGATGATATATTTTTAGTTGATGATGGAGCTCAAGGTACTGAAGCTTCAACATATTATGTTACAGGTACTCAATTAAAAGCATTTATAGCATCAGGAGATATTGTACTTGGAGCTGATACAAAAGTTGTGTTTGGCGATGCAGGTGAATATATCAAAGGTGATGGTACAGATTTAATTATATCTTCTTCATCTAATATCGATTTTAACGATTCAAGATTAAATAATATAGCGAGGTTATCATTTAATGATGGTGGGACTGTTGATATAGTTAGAGATGAAGATAATATGAGTTCCAATGATGCAAATGCTTTAGCTACTCAACAATCTATCAAGGCTTATGTAGATACTACTGTTAGAGATATAAGGTCAAGTGGATTTAATTACAGCTTTACAGCTGGAACAAAAGTGTATATACCTCTTGGTTCAAGCACAACAGAAAGTTCGAGCTTGTCTAATGTTAATGAATTTAGACCTTTTGTAGCACCATACAATGGCTATTTAGACCAAGTTGTTTTTAGAAGTGAAGAAGCTTGTGGTTCAACTGTTGTAGGACTTCACAAATCTGGCTCAGGTATAGAAGTGCCCAATGGAACAGCAAGTGCTACAGTTACGGTGGATATGGCTTATGATGATTTTGCATATAAATTTGATTTTACATCAGTTAATAGCTCATTTAGTGCAGGGGATATTATAGCAATTAGTTTTGACCCTACTAATGATGCAAATGATACAAACGCAACAGTAGTTTTGATTTATGATATTACTCAAGGAGTTTAAAAATTAAAGGAGAAAAAAAATGAGCTGGATAAGTTCAGGTTTAGATAAATTAGGCTTAGGGGGGGTTAATGATGCATTTGCGTCTATTACTCCTTGGAATGATGCAAATCCTTTTGGACCACCACAAGCGTTAACTCAAAATTTTAATTATGACCCTGCTACAGCTACTGCTCAAACATCAGCAGGTCAGGACATGGGTTTTTTAAACCAAGCTATGAATCAAATGGGTGGTCAAGCTGGATTGATGAATCAAACAGCAAATCAATTAGGTGGAGTTAGTGACGCTTTGATGGGAGCAGGTCAAAACTTCCTAAATCAAGGACAAAGTTTTGCTGATGGTTCAAATCCTTTTTATGCTCGTATGCGTCAAAACATGTTAGGGGATTTATCTTCTCAAGCTACTATGGGTGCTAGACAAGGGATGGAAGCGTTAGCTGGTATGGGTGCTGGTAGTAAAGGAATGAGAGATATTATAGCAGGTAAACAAAATAATACTGCAATGCAACAATTAGGTGGTGGCTATGAATCAATGCTAAACCAAGGAATGGGATTAGCTACTACATATGGTGGTATGGGTATGCAAGGTATGCAAGGAGCAGGAAACCTACTTAATATGGCAGGTGGATTACAACAAGGAGCAGGCGGATTATATGGTCAAGCAGGTAATCTAGGTATGGCAGGAGCTAGCTTAGGTCAAGCAAATAATCAGTTTAACGCTGGTCAGGCAAATCAAATTGCTTTAGCTAATATGAATGCTCAAAACCAAGCTACTGAATTTGGATTATCAGGAGATTACCAATCAGCGTTTAATAGACAAGCTAGAAGTGATGACATGATTAATAATGTATTATCAGGAGTTGGAACAGTAGTTGGAACTAAAGCAATGTTTATGTGCATACCTGAAAATACAATGATAGATACTCCTGTAGGTAGACAAAATATTGAACATTTAAAAGCAGGTGATACAGTTATTGGTTTTGATGGCGAGCTTGTAAAAGTATTGCAAAAACATGAGTATGCTGAAAATCCTGATACTAAACGATTCTTAAAAATACATTTAGAAGATGGAACTAAAATAGATACTTGTGATATGCATAGAATTAATGACGTTAGAGCTAAGAATTATAATGTAGGCAATTATATTAATAATAGCAAGATAATCAAGGTTGATTGGTATAATGGAGTTGAAAGAAGCTTTGATTTATTAACTGAAGATAAAGGTTATAGAATCGGAGGCGTTCCTATTAATAGTATGATTGAAGAATTAAACGCAGTTGCAAATTTAATAAACGAGGTACAATAAATGGCAGGACCTAATTTACCAACATACACACCAAGATTTGGTTTTGGACAAGCGTTTTCAGACGCATACAACAAAGAAAAAGATAGACAATTTCAAAAAGAATATCTTGATTTACAACAGAAATTTCAAGCAGATGAAGCTGACAAAACTAGAGTTCATCAATCAGATGAAAATAGGCTTGGAAGAGATTTCAATTGGGATGTTATGCGTTCAGGACAACTTCATGACTTTGGAATGCAAGACGCTAGATTTGGTCATGATATTGGTATGCAAAACAAACAATTTGGTTTTACTCGCAATCAAAATCAACTAAATAGAGAGCATGATATAGGGCTTTTAAACAGACGACTTGGTCATGATTATAAAATACATGGTGAAAATTTAGCTTATAAACAAGGCGTTCACGATGATGAATTTGGATTAAAAAAAGATGCTTATAATTTTGAAAAAGATAGAACAATGCAGGGCGAAGCAGTTGACAATGCTCTTATGAATGCTTATTTAAATGAAGGTATTGCTGATTATGATTGGAATCAAAGTATCGACCAAGCTCAAAAAGATTATGCTAAAAGATGGGATGATAGAACTTGGTTGCAAAATTGGTTTGGTAAAAAAGATTTAACATTAGATAAACATCCTAGTGAAATGACTACAATGGATTTGCAGAAATTAGGATGGTTAGATGAATCGCCTGTTAAAGGTAGTAGAGCCTCAATTCTAAAAGATGCAATAACTAAAAATCCAAGTGCTGGATTAAACTTATTTGATATAATACAACTTCAAGAGACACTTGGAGATGAAACAGGAAATATTAATTCTCAAATTTCAGCGTTATTAGGAGTAAATTAAAATGACACCACATAAATTATCACCACAATATAGAAAAGCTGTAGAGCTTGTAAATAAATACAATAAAAATCCTGAGTTATACAATAAAGACCAAGGTGAGCAAATAGCACAAATTGCATATATGTATGATTTACCATTTGAGGCTGAATCAAAAGGTATGAAAAAACTATTATACAATATGGGTGAAGGCTTAACACTTGGAATGTTACCTAATAGTTGGGAGCCTAGAGAGATAGGTGAAGATTATGGATTTGAATCTATGTCAGGTAAGATAGGCGGAGGCGTTGGAGATTTGCTAGGATTAGCAGGTGGATTAGCAACAGGAGGAGCGTTATTTGGAGCAGGAGCTAAAGGTTTAAAGGCTCTAGGTGGTCTTGGAGGAATAGCATCAGGTGCAGGTAATGTAGCAAGTAAAGTTGCTACTACAGGAGGAAACTTAGCAGATGAAGCTATGCATTTTGCAGGTAAGGTTAGTGATAAAGGTAAAGAAGCTTTATCTAAGATAAGGTCAAGATATTATCAGAATAAATATTACAAAGGTGCTCAACCAATGACTAACAACTTATTGCCTCAATCAGCAGGACAAAGAGTTGTACAATTAGCAGATGGTTCAGTAATGTACGTTGATGACCTTAGTGCAATGACAGGCATGGTTGGTCCACAAAGAATAGCACAAAGTGGAATTAATCCTAGAGCTGTAGAAAGAGCTATGAGTGGTGGAAAAGGTGAACAATTAAACTTACTTAATTTAGCATCTAAAAAACGTAAAAAACCTTATAGAGAATCTGGGGTTGAAGCTCAACTATATAAAGATAGATGGAATACTGGCAGAAGAGACTGGGATGAAGAAGGATACGGTGGAAGTTGGATTTAAATTATACCTAGCCACTACTAAACATAAATAAATTATAAATATGTCCTATAATCAGAGAGTAACCTCTCTCATATCTGAGTACAATAGAAATCCTCATTTATTTAACGAGGACCAATTAGATGAGCTTGAAGAATTAGCTGAAATGTCTAATATTGAGTTTACTCGAAAGCATGATGACTTCAGCTTTTTTAGTACCCTAGGACAACTATCTACAGGATTTGTAGAAGGTTTAACTACCCTACCTGTTGGTGATAAACCCACTAATACATATGAACGCATAGCCCATTCACTTGGTCATCTTGCAGGTTTTGCTCCATCTATTATAGCAGGTCCTGCAAGTTATTTAGCTAAAAGAGCAGGTAAAGCTGGGCTTGCTAAAACTGCTAAAGCATTAGAGGGCGTTGAGAAGTTTGGAAAGCTAAACATTTCTGCTCCTATGTTGGGTTCTAAAGCCTCTAAAAGCCTCTTAGACAGAGGTTTAGAGAAAAGTGGATTAGATGCTAGAGAATACTTAATGAAGGGCTCTAAGACGAGAGGAATATTAGAGGAAGCAGTTGGTCTTGGAACAGCCTCAACTATCTCTGGAATCTGGGAAGGACCAGATGCATATTTAAGTACATTCACAGGTGGTGCAATTGCAGGTGGATTATTTGGTGGTATAGGTAACTTTGTAAGCTTAAATAATATGCTTAAAGGTTCACCTGAACAAGCTAAAAGAGCTGAGGCTATTTTAAAGACTTCTCTTGGAGCATCAGTCCAGGGTTTACCAGCCTATCTTAGAGATGAGCCAATAGAAATGATAATGTATGAGACTATACTAGGTGGATTCTTTGGCTATAAATCAAGACCTGCACATGAAGCTGAAGGCAGTAAATTCGTTCAAGGATTAAAAGATAGTCATTATCCTGCTGAGGCTTATAAACCTGAAACAAATAAAGATTTTAAAAAATACACTCCTAAAGCACAAGAATATATAAAAGACTTGTCTACCCAAGAAGCTGTAAGATGGGCTAAGGTACAAAAGTATGACATTGACCTTCATGCGAGAAATTATCTCTCTGTTGTAGAGCCTAATAAATCCCCTACCTCTTACACTCAAGCTGATTTAAATGACGCATATAGACACATTGCATATAATGCGTATCGTAAAAAGAATCCATTCACAGGAATAGAGATAGATATAAACAATCCTGATTTACATGAAAGTAAATTTGAGAAACAACAGGATGTATTTGACCCCGTAGATATGGATAGTCAGACTAGAAACTTGATTGATAGACTTGCTAAACGCCAGCAAGATAAAGGCGAAAATATAAAAGATTTTAAACTTGATGATATTAAAGTTGAAATTGATAAAGCTTTTAAAGATGGAAAACAAGGTGTAGATGATTTTTTAAACAGCTTTGATAAAACAAAAAGTTTTGTTCAGAAAAATAAAAGAGATTTTATTGACTATTATCAAAAGCGTAGAAATAGTGTAAAACAAAATGTTTATGCTATAGAAATTAATAATGAAAAAGAAATTACTGTTGAGCCTAATGTTTATGGTGATTTTTTTGGTACTAGTGTTGGTATGAATTATACAAACTTACCTGCAAATTACCTTATGAAAGGTGGAAACTTTAAAGTACTAACTCATGCTCGTAGTAAAGATGGTGAAGTACTTGATGCTTTTGATAAAGTATTTAAAGGCTCTGAAACAGAAATGTTGTTAACGCCTAAAAATAAAGGCGAATTGTATAACAATTTACATAAAGAAAATAAGTATTTATTTTCAGGTTTAAAAGATAACGGTAAAGCTATAATAGCTGATTATCATCTTGATGCTAACCCTAATAATTTAAATAATGTATTAAGGGCTTTAAATGTTTCAAGAGATGTTTATGATAAACATTTTAAAGATTATCTTAATTATGTAGGTGCTAATAAACCTAATAAAGAGCATATAAATAATCATAGCCAAATGTGGATGAGCAATGTACTTTATATGGCTGAAGCTAATGGACTACATCGTGTAGGTGACCCTATTACTCCTAATAAGTTTTATAAACTAGTTGAGCTTAAAAATGGTAAGGATTCTACTTACGGTAAAAATGTAATTGATTTTAATAAACGCACACAGCTTATTGGCAACAGGTTCTTTCCTCAAAATCCAAGAGACTATATTAATGAATTACCTAATGGTAAATTAAAATATGTAGTACTTAAAGATAACGATGTATTCAATAATGGTATAACAAATTCAGCTACTGATGGTAGTGGTATAATGAAACAGCAATTAAGTGATAGGGCTATCGAGGTTAATGCTTTACCTTCAGGTGCTACATTTCACAAACCTGTATTTGTAACAAAAAATCAGCATGGTATGCATTACATGAAATTAGCTAGTGAAAGAGCTAATAATGTATGGCAGGAGTTTATGGACTTTCATGGAATAGATGTAGTATTTTTTCAAAGTGCTACAAAGCATTTAGGCACATACTCCCCTGTTTCTTATAAGTATAATAAATCTAAAAATGCACAAGAAGGTTCAATAGGTCGTATTGAAGCTGATATTAAACCTGAATCAATCTTAGAAATGCCTGTAGAACATTGGAGAATTTCAAGCGGTACTACTGAAAATGTAGCTAAGTCTGTTAAAGGAAATCATTCTGTTGCTAAACAAATGTCTACAAATTTATCAGATATTCAGACACCAAAAGCTATAGAAAGATTTTTTAAAGAAGTTGTAGAAAGGTCAGCAGATGGCTTTGACCCTAAGATTAAAAAATTAGTTGAATCTGAAAACTGGTTTGACAATAAAGAATTAATGAAGCTTGTTACTTCAGGTGATATGAAAAGTAAACAAGCTGTCGTAGATAATATTCCAATTAGTAAAATAATAGAGCTCCATACTAAACATCGAAAACATGACTTAACAAAGGAGGTTGCAAAAGTAATTTCTAAAACGGACTCTACCAGAGACCTTGATTCTAGTATTGAGTTTGGTGGTCAACAATGGAAAAACTATCATGAAAGGTCTAAGAGATTACTAAGAGTAGGTGAGCACAGTTTTGGAGCTCGACATCTTGATAAACTTAGTAAAGATTATTATGAAGGTATGTTGACTAAATATATCATGCATAGATATACAAGACCTAATTGGAAATATTCAGGTAAAGGTATCTTTGGCTCTGTAACAGAAGATGTATTTCATAACGCTGATAGGTTAACTAAAACATCAAGACCTTTAACTGAAAATCAGATTATTCTTGGTAATGCATTTAGGGAAATGCCTGTCAAACCTATTGTTTATAAAAATAAAAATCTAACTACACTTGGTGAAGTATTTGATGCATATCGTAAAAATCCATCTGCTGAATTAAAAGACGCTTTAAATCTAACGATAGTGCGTATTCCAATGGATTCTGTTAGTGGTGCTAGAGTTGTAGATGTTGTAGGCTTTTTAAAAGATGGTGGTACTAAAGTTGTTACCCATAATAAACAAGATAGGTATATGGGTGGTGCTGATAAAGATATTGACTCAATGTTTTTATATCAAGGTTTTAGTAAAAAACTAAAAAAACATTATAAAGATTTAAAAAATGAATGGGAATTAGTTGGTGATAAAAGCTCTGAATATAAATCTAAAGATGGTAGAACTATTGATGTAGATAGAATATTTGGGAGTACAGCATCTGATTATAAAGATGTAGTATCTAAATTTTCACCATCAATGAGAATGAGAGTAGCTGAAAGTGCTAAAGAAGGCAAGAATACTTTAAAACATGGAGTATCTCAAAAATCTTTTATGACGAATCTTGCAGACCTTGTTAGTAAAAAAGGTTATTATGAGATGCGTTTAATAAAGAAAAAAAAGGGCAAGATTATAGCTGAAGGCAATGCTAGAATAACATTAAAAGACAATGAATCTTCTCCTGAGTTAATGAGATATTTAGGGAGAGAAATCGTAAACAGGTCTGCTGATAGTGCAGATTATTCTACTTTTAATACAAGAGAATCTATTGTTAGGAATGTTTTTAATGAAGTATTTAACGTTGAAATATCAGGTAAAAACAAATCGTTTTTTAAAAAATTAGAACCCTTTGACGTTGTAAAAGAAAGTTCTGATTATAGGTATTTAAATGATATTATTACTCCAAGTCCAAAACGAAAAACTGCTAAAGGTCCTAAAGTATCCTTAAAATACTGGGAATTAGCAGAGATATTAAAAAATACTCCTGAAGTTAAAAATGACCATATTACTGCTCGTATATTTAATAAATTAAAAAAAGATGGTTTTGTTAGAGATGTTTTAGATATAAACAAATTAATTGAAATAGATAAGTTTTTAGCACCTATGTACGAATCTATGCCTAAAGGCAGATTAAAAGAATGGGCATTCTTTGGATATAAAGATACAGATGGTCGACCTTACTTAAGTAAAGATAAGATGCAACGAAGATTAGCATCAGGTAATATTGATTATGGTCAATTAGTTAATACAATTAATAATCAATTTTCACAGATAGCATCAGTTCGTAAAATGTATGAAGTATCTAATCAATATACAGATATGCTTGTTAAAAAACTTGGTAAAGCTAAAGGGGAGAAAAAAGCCAGAGAAGAAATAAGAAAAATTTCTGATAATACAATGGCTTTAAAAAAATACTATAAAGTGCAATTATTTAAACATAGAAATTCAACAGAAAATAAAGCTAAAGAATTAGATATTGTTAAAAATAAAATAATTGAACTTAAAGAAGGTCAACCTGAACCACTTAAAAAATTAGTTGATTATATATTATTATCTCCTCAATCTTATAATGTTATGGGCAAAAGAGTATTAAATCTTGAGCCTTATTTTCATGAAACACTTACTATACCTGATAGCTCAATTAGAGATATATCAAAATCTTTAAATAAAGTTTATGATTCACTAGCTACTACAGAGCCTGCAAAGCTTAAAGTACTAGATATTAAAGCAATAAAGGAGTCTAATAATAAAAAATTACTTACAGAAAAAACTCCTAAAGAAACTCATCAGGAAATTATAGACAAATTACTTGGTGCAGACCCTATTACATCTAAGGCTACAACTAAACAAGAACTTGAAGTGTTATCAGAACTTAGAGGTAACTTCGATAAACACTTTAGAAATAAAGCTGATATAGAGAACTTTTTTACATCTTGGACATATGAAACAGGTGGTCTAGGAAAGACGCTGGAGACAGCAAATGTGGGCGATTTATTGGCATTTAATGGCTTTCTTAAATCATTAGGTAATCCTAAAGAAGCGTTTAAATTTAACAGAAGAATGTACATGCTTTCTACTCCTATGGGAGAAAGTGAACGCCAATTAAAACACGATGTACAAAGATTTGAAGCAATCCAAAGACCTGTTCTAACATCTGATGGTGTTAAGCTAAAACCTGTTTATCAATACACTTCTACATTTGGGGCTTTAAGAAAGTGGATGAATAACGCTGAAGCTGGTAGTGATAAATCTCTTAACGCTTATTTAGCTAAATCAGAGCGTAATCTTCAGAAGTTATTTAAATACAGGAATGACTTACCCACAGGTGAAAGTGATAAGATTACAAAGTTAGTTCATAATATTCGTCAGAATAAATATGATAAAGTTGAATATGATGTGACGAAAGATAAGCTCTATAAAGAATTACCTGATATAATAAAAGTAGATGGTAAGTCTTATACTAAGAAAGAGCTTATAGAGAAGGTTAATAAAGATGCTAATACATTCTTTGAAGGGTTTAGGAAGGAATGGATTAATGATGGCAAGACAGAGTCTTGGTTTAATAGACGCAAAGATGGTACTATAGATGTTGACAAGTTTGTTAAGAAATATATAGACCCAAATTATGCTACACCTAATTTAGAAAAGATACCATTTGATGTACTTAAACGAGTGCGTTTTCAAATGATATTAGATGATTTAAAAGCTAGAGGTGTTAAAGCTAAGACTTATAATAAGATTAAAGAAAAACTTAAAAAAGATGCTGATACAGGAAAGATAGAATTTGACAAATACTTCCCCCACACCAACTTTGGTTACAACCGTAAAGCGAAAAAACAAATTAGTGAATATGTTGATAAAGAGTTCAAAGAAGTCTATACGCAAGCTAAAAGAAAAGGCAAGACTGAAGAGCAAGCTTTCAAAGAGGCTAACGCAAGGAAGGAATTTTTAGAAAATCATTTTGAGACAAGTCGTAATGATAGTCAGTTTAATGATTTATTATTTGAGTCTTTATCGTTTAATAAACTAAAGCCTGAACAGATTGAGAAAAGATTAGACCATATAGGGTTTGGCTCTGCTCCTGATAGTGCAAAATCAAGAACAGCTAATCTTAAAGGTTATGATACACGCTCATCTGTATTTGATACTTATGCTAAACAATGGGTGCATTCTAATTATAGAGCACAAGCGTCTATTATGGCTCATTATAGAATAGCAGATATGATGAAACGCAAAGCGTTTGATAAAGATGTTAAACTAACCAAGAAACAACTAGAGCATTACACTAAAGCTGGTTATTCTAAAGAAGCTCCTATTACAGAAGCTGTTTCTGATTACTTACGATTCTATGTCAGAGATTCATTTGGTCACCATTCATTTTTTGAGCAGAGAATTGCAGATGGAATGAACGCTACTGACCCATTAAAGTTAAAAAAGAATTTATACTATCTATCTTCAGACCAAGCTTTAGTCAATGGAATAGAAAGAATTAGAACTCAATTTGAAAAGCATGGCTATAAGATGCCATTCATGAAAGATTTACCATCAGGCGTTGAAGCTAGAAAGAAATATTATGCACGAATGTTTCGTAATCTTGGTACTGCTGAAGCACGATTCCAATTATTATCTTTACTTAGTAATACTGGAACTATGACAGCTAATATCTTTGGTGGTACTACAATGACTATTTCCTCAGCAGGTTTTAGAAATTGGGTTAAAGCCAATGATAAAAAGTTTATATTCAATGAGTTACTCAAAGATACAACCTTAAATCTACAGAGTGGTGCAAAGGTCAAGAACATGAAGGATTTAAGACAATGGGTAGCTGAAAAAGGTGTGATAGATACTTATATTAAGAACGAGCTAGAAGTCAACCCATCACTTAAAAAGGCGTTAGGAGGCAAATTAGATGCCTTTAAATCTTTCACTAAGGAATATTCTAAACTAATTAAGCAAAATCCTGATGTTAGAGACGAAACAGTATTTGAATTAGCAAATAGATTTGGTGTTAAAGACGCTATTATTAAAGTGGGTGCGTTACCAATGACAGCTACTGAAAGGTATCTAAGGTTTAATTCTTACTTAGCACATGCTATTAAAGCTAGAGATATATTAGGTAAAGACTTAAAGTTAGATGACCCATTCGTAGTTGATTATGCTATGAAAGGTATAGAAGCTACTCAGTTTTTATACTCAGCTCCTAATAGA
>VTLG01014374.1_pt1 | contig 27525 bp, 45 predicted proteins | sample 4694571 | NCBI WGS metagenome assembly VTLG01 (sample SAMN12604809, study PRJNA352737) | marine metagenome | biome: ENVO:00000447; feature: ENVO:00000209|ENVO:00000569|ENVO:01000036; material: ENVO:00002151; isolation source: viral sequences binned using virsorter ...
GGTCCGCGTCACACCGGGAAAAAAATCTAAAAAGCTCGAAATGTGCGGCGAGCTTTTAAGCAATGCCAAAGGAAGAACCGCGCAAAGGCAGAAAACCTAAGGACTCCTCCGGGAAGACCCAGCAGGAACTCGCGGAGGAACACGGCGTTTCCCTCGCGACTTGGAAGAGGTGGGAGAAGGACAAGGAATTGTCCGGGGCCGCGCTTGTCGAGGAGGTCAAGCGGTCGACGAAAAAGAAGATCGACACCGAGCGAGAGAAGATCGCTCTCGGGATCGCGGTCGCAAAGATGGAATACCTGCCAAAGCAGGAACTGGAAGTTGCCCTGGCTGAAATTGCCGGGGTCGGCGACCAGTATGATTCCGCGATCCTTTCGGAACTCCCCTCCAGGCTGGAAGGGCTTTCCGCCCCGGAGATCGAGCGGGAGCTAGGGGCTTTCGTCGACGAGTGGAAAGAGGAGAGAGCAAACGCTTTCTCGGATACCTGGAAGGCGGCGCGGGCGGGAGTGGAGAAAATGCTTCGGGGCGACCTGAAGAAAGCGGCGGCGAAAGCGAACATATGAACGCGGTCTCACTTCTCACCGACGCCTATCGGAACGCGGTCCAGAAGCGGACCCAACTCGAACCCGCAGAATGGTGCCGGGAAAACGTCTCCCTTTTTCGCTCGACCGATTCCAGTTCGTATCGTCCCGAGTTTACGCCCTGGTGGAGCGAGCCGATGAAGGAAATCCGGGACAACTCAAACCGGGTCATTTGCATTACGACTCCGGTCGGAAGCGGGAAGTCGACGATGATCGAGGCGGTTACTTGTAACATCATGGACGGGGATCCGGGGCCGATGCTCATCACCGGACAAACGAACGAGGACATCCGGGACTGGGCGGAAACCGGACTATGGCCGACGCTCGCCGCCTGTGAGCCACTGAAGGCAAAACTCCCGAAACAAAGGGGAAAATGGCGAAAGATGGAACTGATCATCCCCCGGAGTCCGATCCACTTGACCGGAGCAAACGTCTCCGGCCTTCAGTCAAAATCAATCCGATGGGCGATTGCCGACGAAGCCTGGATGTTCAAGAAGGGAAGCCTCGGGCATCTGCTAAAGCGCCTTCATCGCCGATGGAACGGTCGAGCGGTCGCGCTCGGTCAGGCCGGGTTCATCGAACACGCTGAGAACGACGAAGTCGTCGGGGACGACTTTACACTCCTGCATCACCAGGGAGAACAAAGGGTCTGGTGTTTCGAGTGTCCCTCGTGCGGGACGGTCCAGCCTTATTCGCTCGATCAGGTCCGACTCCCGGAAGAGGGAACAAACGCGGAAAGGGCATTGGCCATGCATTACGAATGCGAGAACGAGGAATGCGGCGAGCAGTTACAGGACGACAGCAAGACCCGGCGCAAGCTCTCGGATTCCTCTCGATACGTCAAAACCCGGGACGCGACCTTGCCCGGTCACATTTCCTTTCACCTGAACGCTTTCGCTCTCTGGCGCTCGCCCTGGCGAGACATCGTCCTCGAATGGCTAACCGCTCAGGATTCGATGCGGCAAGGTCTCTCGATCCCGCTCCAGCAGTTTATGCAGAAGCAGATGGCGATCCCCTGGGACGACGCCTTGACCATCGACCGCCCCGACCTGGACTTTCTCGAAGAAGGCCGGAGCGTCGGCGACTTTGTCGGAGGGGAGAAGATCACCGGCGAGGTCATCCGGTTCGCGACGATCGACGTAGGCCGGGACCATTACTGGCTGGGAGTCCGCGCATGGAAACCCGACGCTTCCTCCATTGGGATCTACTATTCCCGGGTGAATACCGAGGAAATGGTTCACAAGATCTGCTCGGATCTAAAGGTGAATCCAAAATGCACTTACATTGACTCCGGGTATGAGGCCGGGAGGGTATACGACCTTTGCGCTCGGTATGGATGGCGGGCGATCAAGGGCGACGGGGTCGCGACCTCGTTCAAGCATCCGGTGCCAGGAGGGACGGAGGAACGCATCTTTTCAAGGGTCCGGAAAGTCCGCTCGCCGAGTCGGAAGATCGTCCCGCTCTATCACGTGGCAGTGAATCCAGTGAAGGACATCCTGGCCCGATTGCGCTCCGGGGCCGGGGCGTCGTGGCAGGTTCCCGAGGACATCGGGAAGGACTGGATCAATCAGATCGACTCGGAGGAGCGGGAGGAGTTCGTCCACCCAAGCACAAAACAGCTCACGACAAGATGGATCCGGAGGAAGCGGGCAAACCACGCCTGGGACTGCGAGGTCTACCAAGTCGCCGCGGCAATCATGCATCGAGTCTATACGACTTGATTCATTTCAGCTCACAACTCGAAAACGCGCTTTCCCGTTTTTGTTGCTGTTCACGATTTCTAACAAACGTCCTTCGAGCGTGACCGCTTCGCGATAAAATGGCGGGAAGTGGAACAAGCGCGCCACATATACATCGCGATCCGGGACAGTCCCGGGAAGATCGCGCAATTACGCGACTGGTATGCCGAGCTTGCGATGGACTCCGCGGATCCGTCGAAGGCGCTCGAAACGACCTCGTTCACCCTGAACGGGCAAAGTGGAAGCGGAACACTCCGCGGAACCAAGGCGGATTTGCTCACCCTGATCGGTCGCGTTCTCTGGCAGATCGACAACGGCGCGGCCCTTTCCACTCGGACGACAGGCGTCCGACTTTGTTAAATGGCGATTTTGGATCAGTGGGGAAACCCGATGATGAACACAAGTTTCGCGAGGGCAGCATCGCGGAACCGCTTCGCGGGCGTCCAGTATCAGAACTCGAACAAGAGCATAAACGACCTGATCCCGAGTCGGGACCGCCGGACCCTCGCCACGCTCTCCCGGCGCATCGTATTTAACCAAGCCGGACCCAAAGAGGCGGTTCGACAGAAGGCAAGTTACAGTGTTTCCAAGGCGTGGCATCCCCTCTATGGGGGAACCGACTCCGCGGTCGGCGAGCAAGCGGCGTCCTGGCTGGAAAACGTCTGGTTTCCTATTTGCGACGTTCGCGGCAATGGTCACGACTGGAGGGAGTTCCTCGAAATCGTCTCGAAATGCATGGACCGAGACGGGGAATCGTTCGTCCTGCTTACCGAGTCGAAAAGCGGATTCCCGCGACTCCAGCACATCCCCGCCCACCAGGTCTATTCCGACCCTTCCGAGACCCGGGTCGAAGGCGGTCCATACCGCGGGCTAAAGATCCAGGACGGAGTGATCTACAACAAGCAAGGCGCATCCGTTGCCTACCGAGTAAACGCCGACAATACCGGAGACAAGTTCCGAGACATTTCCGCCCGCGACTTAATCCACGTTTTCGATTCCGATTTTCCGGAGCAACGGCGCGGCTTTCCGGCCTTCTCCCACAGTCTCGACGAGATGCTCGCCTCGATGAACTCGACGCAACTGGAGACCGTCCGACAAACGATCATTTCCTCGCTTTACCTCGTCGAGAAATCACCACAAGGACCGGACCCGGACGATCCCGCCTGGATCTCCGATGTCGATACGACCAACAAGGAAGCGATCCTATACGAGCAGATCGCGCCAGGGATCCGCCACATTTCAGGCGACGAAGACATCGAGGTCGTAAAGCATGAGAACCCGGGGGACACGTGGTCGCAGTTCAACGACCGCCTCCTGAAATCCGCGATCGTTGGGATCGGATGGAGCTACGCGATGATCTGGCAGAGTCCCGGACAAGGGACCGCCGAGCGTGCCGAGATCATGCGGGCGCGGAAAGCAATCGAGGCCCGCCAGAAGCGACTCCTCTACGTCGCGAAGCGGGCGGTTACCTACGCAATCGCGAAAGCGTCCGAAGGCGACTTCGGGGTCGAGGCCCCTGGCAATATGCTCAAATGGTCGTTCTCCTATCCGGAGCGACTTTCTGTCGACGATGGTCGCGAGGCACGGTCTCTCCGCGAGGCCGTGGAAAAGGGACTCTGCTCCGAGCAGGAATACCAAGCATTCAAGGGGAAAGAATACGAGCAGCACATCCGCGAACAAGCGATGGCGAAGGTCGCCCGCGTAAAGGTCGCCCGAGAGGTCTCAGAATCGAACGACGAGGGGGTCGAAATAAGCCCCGACGAACTCGGGCTACACGAGGAAATAGCGCCCGACCGACTAATGGAGGAACCGATTACAGCATGAAGGAAATAATGATTTACGGCCCGATCGGGTCACAAGTGACCGCCCGCGAGGTGGTCCAGGAATTTCAGGAGGCCCGCGGCGAGGATGTCCTGGTCCGGATCCATTCCGAGGGCGGAAGCGTTCTCGAAGGGGAAGCGATCCTGAACGCAATCCGCCAGCACGAAGGCGGAACCGTCTTCGGTCAGATCGACGGGATGGCCTTCAGTATGGCCGGGATTATCGCGCTCGAATTGCGCGAGAACCTGACGATGCCGGCCGATGGCTGGATCATGCTCCACGACGTTCGCGTCGGAGCGGGAGGGACCGCCGACGACCTCGAAAGAATGCTCGCCCAGGTCAAGACGATGAACGCAAGCATCGCGGCAAAGGTCTCCGAGGCGCTCAACATCTCAGAAGCAGAAGCGGCGCAAAGGCTGAAGGACGAAATCTGGATGTCCGGGGCCGACGCCCTGGAGGCCGGACTGGTCACCTCCCTGAATCCCGCCGAGGCGCTCGCCGCGCAATTCGACGCCGACACGTTCTCGAACATACCGAACGAATTTCTCCGCGCCATCCGGGACCGTGTCCCGGTTGAACCGGACGCATCTACACCTAACAAACCGGAAATGAAGTTATTCAAACTATTCCAAAATGATAAGGTCGAGACTCCTACCCTGGAAGTCGCCGAGATCGGACCCGAAGACCTCGGGGCTGAACTTGCCGAGGCCCAGAAGACTCTCGACGAGACCGTGGCGACTCACTCCGCCGAGCTTATCGCTCGCGATGTGAAGCACGCCGAAGCTCTCAAGAATGCTCTCAGCGAGCAGGAGGCCGAGCTTACCGCAAAACACGCCGAGGAACTGGCGAAGAAGGACGAGGCCATCGAGGCCGCAAGTAATTCTTCCGAGGAGAAGGCAAACGAGATTCTCGCCCAGGCCGGGCATTCCCCCGTGGAGACGACCGAGCCGGAGGAGAAGACAATCAAGGAGCAGTATCTTGCTCTTAAGCCTGGCGAAGCCCGGGCGAAATTCCGCGCAGAACACGCCGAGGAACTGAGCAAGGAGTTCGGGTCCGGCGCACTGCGATAAACCGATTCAATTCACATTTAACCATCTAGAAAAATGGCAGCAGTAGATCTTTCAGTGGAGGAACTCTCCGACGTTGCAGTTAGCAAACTCGGCGAACTCCTCGCACCCATCCAGGCCTTTACCGTCCTGAACCCTCAGGATGCACGGGTAAAAAGCACTGGCACCAACGGAGGCGTATACCAGGTCGAAGTGACCAACGCGCTCCCGACCGCCGCGGATAACCCCGCGGATTACGAAGGCATGACTTCCGGCACTCAGACGAACGTCGCCGTGACGACCGCCAATATCGCCGTGATGCAGAAGCTCACGAACCTTCAGCAGCAGCAGGGGATCCCGTTCAAGACTCGGGTTCCTGACGCGGCAAAGTCGCTCGCCGCTGGCATCTGGGACAAGGTAACCGCCATGATTAACGGGGGCGGATACACCGACGCCGGACAGGCTGCATCCACGACCGCCTTGACGGTCGCCGAGATTCAGACTCTCCGCGCAAGCGTTCCCGCGAACGATGTGACGCTGATGGTCGAGCATTCGACCTCCGCGGCTCTTTATCCATCCGACAAGAACTCGTTCCAGTTTAACGAGGTCGGAGCCTACGGGTTCAACAGCATTTACCCGGTCTCGAACTTCACTGGCGGAGTGACGAAGCAGATGGCTTTTGCTTGTTCCAAGGAGGCCGCGGTTGCGGTTTCTGGGATTGCCCTGGAGCGCGAAGAGTCGATCAACCTGACGAATGGTTCCTCGATTATCGAGAACTTTACCGTCGAGAGCGTCGGCGTTCCCGTCGAGCTTCGTATCTGGCAGAATAGCGGAACCAAGGATCTTTATCTGACCCTTGAAACTTGCTTCGGCATCGACACCGCTGACGCGACCGCTGGTGCATTCCTCGACCACGCGTAATCATGTCTTACTTGATCCAAGACAGTAACGACGGCAAGGCCAAGGTTCTCCTCTCGGGGGGAACCGCGGCCTGCGAGATAGAAGGGGCGAAACAACACGCCTCGGGCAAGTCCGACTTGATTGTCCTTTGCGATCGGAAAGGCAAGGTTGCCGAGTTTCGAGGCGATTACGCTACGAACTTAAAGCGACGCGAGGCATCGAAAGCACGACAGGCAAAACGCCAGGAAGAGCGTAACGCGGAATCCGCCCTCCGGGCGGCGGAAGCGAATCAGGCGACAGCAGACGCCGCGCTCGCAAAGGCACAAGCCCGCGCTGACGAGGCCGCGAAGGTCGCAAAACAAAAGGCGAGCGCCGCGGAATCGGCGAGCGTCCCGACTACCACTCAACCGAAAAAGAAGGCCGCGAAAAAGAAAGCGGCAATCAATTCCTAAAGGCGAGGTAGTTGCCCGGCCTGGGCTTGGCATAGTGCCACCCAGGTCGGGCTTCGCCGGGAATCTTAAACGATGTCGACCCTTGGACAGATAGCGGTTCAGGCCCTGAAGCCTGCCGCGGCCCTGCTTGGCCCGAACGGTCAGGCAAGCTCGCTTGTGATCGGAGACGATGGCGCGGCGTGGCAAGGAACCGTCGACGAAGAACGAACGACCCGCGACTACATGGACGGGGGTCAGCAAGTGGAGATCGAGCAGAATTTTGTCGGGGCGACCGACGAGTTCCTGGTCCGGTATCCAGAAACCCCACAGTCGTATCAAGGAAAGACCGCGACCGTGGACGGGAAGTCTAGAACCGTTGCCGAGATCGAGGTCGGCGAGGTATTTACGACAATAAGGCTAAACGGACCCGAACAAGCGCCGTGAATGTAAGCGCAAAGGCCGAACTTACAAAGGCGAGCATGAGGAAGTTCCAGAAGAAATTCGGGGACACGACGAACCAGGCGCTTATCAGACTGGCGGTCTCCACGGGGCGAGAGTGCGCTTTGCTCACTCACCCGATGAAGAACGGGAGAAAGGTCCAGCAAGACGCAATAATGAAAGGCGCGAGGAAGAATATCGCGCCACTCCCGGTAAAGCTATTCAACCTGGTTACCAGAAAACCGAACCCCGCCTTTCGCTTCGAGCGCGGAGGAGGTGGCGCGGTCTGGGCAAAACTGACCCAGAGTCAGATCCTGCAAAGTGACCGCGAGGTTTACGACTTTATCGAGGAAGCCAGAAAGCCGAACGGTCGAGCGAAGTGGCTTCCGTTTTCTCAAAAGGCGATTTGTAAAAAAGGCGATTTTGACAAGGCGATGGTTCGACGCCGCAAGCTCGCCGGAGTGACAAAGGGATCCTGGCTGGGCGCTCACCGGGCGCTATCGAAGAAGGTCCGCGGCGGAGATAAACCGCGACTCGGCAAGAACTTTATGAGCTACGCCCAGAAACACATGGACAAGGGCGACGGGAAGGTCCACCTGAAAAGGCTGGGCAAAAGCGAAGCGGACTTAATCTCCGACGCTCCGGCGACGAAGGATCAGAGGATCTTTCCCAAGGAACACGCGAAGGACGCCGTGGAGCGGTCCTGGCGGAAAACCCTTTCCTGGTATCGGCTCCAATGCCGATTGAAATTTGCAAAATGATCACCGACCTTGTCATCGCCGGAGTCGCCGACTTCCTGAAAAGCTCAGGACGGTCCGAGCTTTCGTCGGTTAATGTTTACGAACGCGACTTCGGAAGCGATCTCGCATACCCGGCGATTATCGTCACCGACGACGGGACTCCCGAGGAGGACGAAATCATCCGCGGGCAATGGACGGTCCCGGTCGCCGTGATTCTCCGGACTGCTCCGGAAGGCGACGAAAACGCGACCAGTCATCGACTGATTACGAAGACAATAAACGACCTGGTCGGAGACTCCGACGCGGTCGTCGAGCATCTCGGAGGGACGATGCAGTGTAATGATTCACTCGGGGGTCAGGGGACAACCGAGGCCTCGGATGGATTCCGGGAGACTACTTTCACCGTCGAAGTTAAAGCGGCGGAACTATCATAACTCAAACAACTAAAAACAGTGGCAGCAACTAAATATGGCTCAGGTAATTACGGTATCGCGTCCGAGTCCTCGAAGGGAATTTACATCCAGGCGCTTTCGATCTCCGTCTCGGAGGACGTAGCAGAATTGCAGACGCATCTCGGCGAGGTCGAGGGGATCGTGATGTATAACCAGAACGCGACGATCAGCGGCAACGGGGCGACCGTAACCGCAAACGATACCGGACAAACGATGGGAGGGATCCTCTCGATAAATAATACCGGGCTTTACGGCGTCGCCGACACGACCGGGATCTCGAAGTTTTACGTGGATTCCGTCGAAGTCTCCGACTCAAACACCGAGTTCCAGCAGGGATCCTTCACCGCTCGCGGATTTATCAACATCACAGCTTCCTCCGGGTCAGAAGTGACCGGACCTTAATTATGGCAGCTAAACCAAAAAAGGACCCCGACGAGGCCGAGGTCGCCGCCTGGAATAAGAAACTGGCGAAGCGACGCGAAGAACAAAGAAAGGCAAGAGAGAATGTCACAACTAGCAGGTCTAAAAAGGGGAACAGCGACGATTAGCGTCACCGACATTAAGCTCGCGGCCTCCCTGATGGCGCTGGGAATTTCCCCGGTGCCAGGGGAGGAGGTGAACCTGGTTACAGGGGACGCAAAGCATTTATCCTTTAACTTCCTTCCGCATGGAATCGCGGAGGGAGGTTGCGGGATGAGCGCCGATGACATCGTCGCGGCGTGGAAGCAGGAACGCGAAGCGAAGACAAGGCAAGAGGAGTGGAGCTATCAGAACCCCGATCATCCTTTGTCTTATTTGATGTGTGCCTGGGACAACTTCCTTTGCGTCCGATCTTTCGTCCGGAAGGCGAAAGCGTCCCACTATATCCGCCGGGGGAAAAGCGTCGCGCTGATCGACCCGGAGCGAACCCCTAAACACATGGAGGATCTGATCCTCGGAAAGCTCGGATTATGAGCAGAAACAGCAGAAGGGCGAAGCGGGCGCGGAAGTATTTCCAGGGCGGCAAAATGCCGGACGGCCTGGAGTTGTTTCCGCTGGACGGGGGCAAGCTCGAAATCATGCAGGAAATCATCGAGGCCGGGGAGTCCGACGAAATGGACGAAGCGTCTCTCGGGGCCGCGATGCTGTTCATGTATGCCAGTCGATACAAAAGCCTCAAGGGAATGGACCTCGACGACATTATCGAGGCCGGGATGGAACTCGGGCGGAATACGACGCTCGAAGACCGTCAGGCCGCAGAGGAGGTAATCCTTGCCGACTTCGACGCATTGGGGGCGAGCATGACTGACGGGGGAAAGCAGGAGGCCCGGATGGAGGCGGCGCGGTCCCATTCGGCCACGCATGTTACATCCGGGCAGGAATGGAAATCGGATACAGCCGAGACGAACTCGAACGAATCAGCGCGATCGAAGTCATCCAGGTCTACTTCGCCCACGAGTACGCTCACAAGGGAGAAGGAGACTCCTGGCAGTGGAGCAACAGCGACCGAGAACAACTCGACCGGGCAAGACAAAAATTACGAAGCGTTAGTCGTCCCGAGTGGCTAACCGAAGACTTTATTCTGAACGATGGCACTGGGAGCAATACTTAAGGTAAAGATGGACTCGTCCGCGGTAAAACGCGGATTGATGAATCTGAAAAGCGGATTTGCCCGACTCGGGGCGGTCGCAAAAGGGGCCGGACGAATGGCCATGAAATTCTGGAAGCCGATCGGGATCACTCTCGCGGCGGTCTCCGGAGCGGTAATGAAGTCCGCCGACTTTATGGCTCGCATCAATAACGAGATGAAACGAACCGGGAGGGGAGTCCATGACATCCTCGCCACGGGAAAGGCGCTCGAATTTGTTGGATTAAATGCGGAGGAGTCGGCGGACCTCATAAACGATATGCAGGAGCGCCTGGAGGATGCCCGCTATGGAGGAGGGACCGCTCAAGAGGGAATAGACAAACTCAAAGAGGCGGGGCTGGTCCTCCAGGATCTGCTCCGGATGGGTCCACAGGACCAGTTCGAGACAATCATGGGCGCGGCCCATAAGGCCGGATTAAGCGTAGGGGAGACCGCATTCGCTCTCGACAAGATCTTCGGGGGAAAAGGACAGGAACTTACCGGGCTTGCCTTCGAGTTCGAGAAGACGATGGGGAAGGCGCGGGACATTACAAAAGACCTTGCCGCCGACCTTGTGAAGCAGGGACCGAAAAGGATCGAGGAAGTCCAGTTTGCTTTCCTGAAGATGAAAACAAGCCTCGCTCAAGTCGGCGTCGCCCTGGCGCAAGCGTTCCCTTGGGAAATGCTGGTAGAGGGAGCGAAGAGTCTCGCGAAAATAATCCCGGGCCTTCTTAAAGTAATCAACGCGGCAATCGAAAACCCTCGCGGGTTTTTGATCCGGAGCTTCGAGGTATTCCTTGGATTCTGGCAGAAGTTTATCCAGGGCGTCGACGCCTGGATCAATGGGCTTATTGACCGGTTAATGGCAAAAGCCGAAGAGATCGGAAACAAGATCGGCGAGGCGATCACCAGTGGAATCGGCGGAATCAAGAACCTTCTATTTCCGGGGAAAGGAAGAGACTTCGACGCGAAGGAAGCGATGGACTGGATGATGAAAAAAGGAAGACCGGTGCCGAAAGGGTCAAGGATTCTCGGATCAGTAGAAGAGCCGGGGATCGGAAAAAGAATGCTCGGCGCAATCCTCGACGGGAATCGACTCCTCGGGAATATCGAAAACAAACCGGGGGCGTCGTTTGTAGGGTAAGATGGGCGCGACTTCCTACGGATTCGGCGGGTTCGATTACAAGGCCCGCCCGGACTTCACCGCACAACGGGACTCGAAAGGGGCCTGGTCGGCGAGGAACTCGTTCACGATGCTTCGCGAGGTATGGGAAACTTACGCCCGCGAGCTTTTCGTCAAGGGCGCTCTCATCACCGACCTCTATCCGGAGCTTAATTCCTACTGGTCATTTTTGACGCTCGAAAGCGTCGAGGTCGGAAACGAACCCGGCGCGATCACGGTTGCCCGATGCACCTGGGCCGGATGGAGCGAGACTGAATACGACGAGGACGAAGATGTTGTCTATGCTCTGAGCGGAACCCGGGTCGAGAGACCGATCCAGCAGCATCCTTTATTCAGAAAGGAAGTGGTCAATAACGACGACCTTCGAGGGATTTACAAGGCGATTCTGATGGGAGCGATCAAGGGCGAGTTCAAGATTAACGAAGGCCGCGAAAAGGATCCCGACGTTCTATATGTGATCTCCACGACCGACGCCTCGATCGAGCATCCAATCGAGAACCCGACGACAATCAAGTGGCTGGAGATTATTCTGGAGCAGGGAATCAAAACCTACCAGGCCCCGACTTTGCAATGGACCGAGGAGACAAGTAGCGCGACAGGGTGGAGAGATCAGAATCTAAACAAGCTCGGACTTGTCGAATATGACGGGAACAATCGCCCGCCAGGCAGTCCGCCGATGCCGCAATATGGCACCTTTAACTGGCTGAAGATTTCGATGAACCAGACCCAGGAGGGGACGGTCGTCCAGCAAAGCCAGACCTGGGAGCTTTCTCCTCCCGGCGGATTCCAACCTGCTTACCTTTACGATTACGACCTAAGCGAACTGGAGGGCGAAGAGTAAGATGGCGATTGCACGGATAGCCGGTATCCCGGACATCAAGCCGCGATCGGACAACTCCGAGGAGGCCCGCCAATGGAACAAGATGCGGCAAGCGGTCATCGCGCTTTATCAGTCAGAACGCGAACCGGACCGGGACAATCAACTCCGACTCCCCTCCGGGTTCCAACCTGTCCCGCAAATCGCAACCTTTACCGAGACCGACGCCCGCGACCCGGGGGTCGGAATGGAACTCGGAAGACTCCGCTTCCTCCAGGTCGCAAGACCGACCGAGGTCGGCGCGGATCAGAAATCGGTGGAACTGATCCCCACTCTCGAAGGAGAATCGCTCGACGCCGATCCTCCCCCGAGGAAGTTTCTCGCTTCCGGGGACTACGAGGCCTGGGTGATCTGGCGCGAACTAGGATCGACGCATGAAGCGCGAATCGTTTTCGCGACCGAGGACGCCGGACCGGGAACGCTCGACCGCGACGAGAAGGCCGAGCGACTTGCCACCTTCGAGGTTTACTATTCCGACTCCAGTCTCGACGAGGAAGTCCAGACGCCCGGGGTCAAGGTAAAGAAGCAATTCATCAAAGACAACCTGGCGGTTCCGATCGATCGTCACCAGTTCCGGGTTTACAAGACCGCCTCGAACAAGATCAAGGTGGCCGAGGGAAACCTGATCTGGCTGAAAGGCCCTGGAGCGAACGTCGTCTCGGAGACGGTAAACGTCCCGGAATCCGCCGAGCTAACGATCTCCTCCAGCGGTTCGATATGGGCTTACGCCTATTATTACACGGCGATCCATTCACAGAATACCGCATATTACGGTTACATCTCCTGGAAGAATTACCGACTCGATGCCCTGACCGGGGTCGGGACTCAGTGGCTAGGGTCCGCGCCCACCCGCGGGACCGACACCAGTAACATCTACAGCCAGGGATACCTCTATTACGAAATAGCAAAGGTCGAGGTTTCCGGGGGCGAGGTTTTCGTTACCGACCAGATCGTGAACGGGCCGATTTACCTGAACGAACTTTCCGACACGCACATTCAATAATTCAACAACCATCATTCAAAAATGACCATCACCAAAGCAAGCGCCCAGCTCTCCCTTCTCGGGACTGCTACTCCGACGCGAACTAACGTATCCAACTCGGTCGCCATCGGGTCCGCCCTGGCGACAAAATCCTACACCGACGCGACTTCCGTCTACTCTATCAAGGCAACTGCCACGACCACGGGGGACGTTGCAACTTTCTATCTCGCCACGGGAGACCAGGCGAGTCCGTCCGGAAGCCCGACCGTCGTCGATGCCGGGGTCGACTTTGAGGGAAAGGACATCGGAACGCTCACGGTCGTTTACGCGATCCTGGTCGAGCAACTTGTCGACGGGGCGATGTTTGTCGACGGAAACTTTACCGAAATGCGGAGCATGGCTAAGGCCGGAGACAAGGCCCTCTGGGTCTGGGAAAGCGGGGTAAGCGTTAGCGGAAGCGACACTATTATTCTTGATCTTAACGCGACCGGAGTCTCCGTCGAATTTACCGTAATCGGAAAATGAAATATCTCCTTTCCGCGATCGGAAGCCTCTCGCTTCTCTCTTCTTGTGCGACCGACATCACTCCAGCCGACGCCGAGGCCGCGGCTCATGCCGCCCGGGCGTGGCTGGATGTCGCCCGCGAGGCGAAGGTGATCATTACGCACGACAAGTGACGATCAAGGACTGGCATCTCTGGGTCGTTGGCTTCCTGACCTGGATCCTCGCAATCCTCGTCTCGATGTGCCAGCACGACATCATCTGACGTATTTACATTATGAACGCATTATCAGTATCATGGAAAACAACCGTGGGAGGTCTCCTGACCTCGATCGGGGCCGCGCTTCTCGGGGCATCTCAGGCCCTTGACCTTGTCACCCCTCCCGCGCTCTTGTGGGTCGGGTATATCTTCACGGCGATCGGGCCGGTCCTTCTCGGGACTAGCGCCCGGGACGCCAGCAAGAGTTCGCAAGATCACGGGATCCGATGATTGGAGAAGATAGCCAGGATGACAGGGGGGGGAGATGGCTTGTCCGTCACCTTCCCCTGTTTATGGTCGCAGTTGCCGGGATCGCGTGGGGGGTCCGCCTGGAGGAGCGCATCAAGAACCATCTGGCGCTTCCTTACCACGACGGCATGAGGCAACAGCGCGACGACCTGATCGAGATCAAGGCTGAGTTGCGGTTTCTTCGGGAGGATATGACGGAGGTCAAAAAGCAACTGTCTACAGAAAGGCCGTAACTATTATCCGCCTCCTGTTTATCCTGATGGGGTTCTCCCTGCTTTGCGGTCCGCTGATGGGAAGCGGATCGCGCTCCCATGCTTTCGGATTCCATTCAGAGCTAATCGAAGGCGGGAAGGTCGTCCCTCTCGGAATCAATGTCTCGCGGCGACCAGGATCGTCCGTGCTGGGCTACACGGTCGGGCAGCTATTCGGGGAACAAAACGAGGCCGGACTGGTCTGGAACGACCCTGAACGCCGGGATGGGGATATTATCTGGCTTAAGGAACCGTCCTCCTGGCTACAGATTTACTTTAATGACGGTTGGCGAGCGGTCGGAGCCGGACGCCAGGACTACTCCCGGCACGTTATCCAGCCGAACGGGGGGGTATTTTTCCAGTCCTCACGGGAGAACGACTACCTTCTCGCCTTCGGCGGATACCTGCTCACCGGGCCGATGGTCAAGACCGTCGAACCCGGATTCAACCTTGTTTCCCGGGGCTTCCCGGTCGAAATGACCCTGGAGGAAACCCATCTCCACGACTCACCGGGACTCGGCCCGAGGGATGTGGTCTGGATCTGGAGCGATTCGCAATACCTCCGGGTCCGCTACAATGGGGAAAAATGGACGGACCTGACCGGTCGCGGCGACTATGGCTGGATTCCGGTGCCGAGTATGCTGGTGATCCAGGTTCTCGGGAAAGGGGGGACGATCGCGATGCACCCGCCGCGCTACCTGCTCGGAAAGAAAACCGTGGATTCCCGGACGCTTCCCCGGCCTCCGAGGATGTATCTCTCGTTCGGAACCTCGGACCAGGGGAACCCGACGTTCGTCGCGCAATGGCGGGCGCTCTCGCCGAAGGTCGGATATACGACCGAGGTCTGGTCCCGGGATGGATGGTTCACCATCTCGAACCGAAGAGGGGAGGCGGGGGAGGTTCTCTCGGACCTGGCTCTCCTGCATCGACTCAGGAATGGAGTCGCCCGGGTCCGGGCCGACTTTGCGGGGCCGGGGTTTGTCGGTCGCGTCGATTAAGGCGGGGGAAATCGACAGGTCGGGCGAACGTGTCGAGGAAGTGGACGATCCGTTAAATATTCGGACGATCCGTTAAATGCCTTAGCGTATGCTCTAGCGTATGCTCTAGCGTATGCCCTAGCGTATGCTCTAGCGTATGCTCTAGCGTATGCTCTAGCGTATGCTAGATCGCCTCCGAAACTGTTACCACAACTGTTACCACTTTTGTCGAAATCATGCCTTTTCAGGCCCCGTCACCCTTCGTCACCCTTCGTCCCGGAAGGCCCTTTTACCCCCTGAAAAATAGGCCAAATGGGCAATAGTGACGGAAGGTGAAATTGAGGGGAACAAACTTTCAAGACCGGTGCAATCGACCACTCTGCCACCCCTCCATCCTTAAGTATAAGCGACTTACGTCCCGAGCTTGATTTCCCTGTATACCAGTTGTATACCGCATTCGACTATGAATGAAAAAAGCGGGAAGTTTGTTAAACATAAGGGACACGCAAATCTGTATACGCGGGACGGACGCTTTTACGCGAGGATTACCGTAGGGCGCAAGCGGACTTTCAGGAGTCTTCGGACAAAAAAGATCCGCGAGGCCCAGCGCCGACTTGCAGAACTCCAGACCGGCAAGACCGCCCAGGCGGACCGGAGGAAGGAGCCGACCTTGCATGAAGCGATCGATCAGGCGATCGCGTGGCGGCATGAAAAGCGGTCTGCCTCGAAGCCTTATTCCCCGCGAACCCTCGGCGAGCATGAGGAGCAGAGGCAGAAGGCGAAAAAAATGTTTCCGGATCGCCCGATCAGTCACTTTACGAGTTCCGACTTTGCCGAACCGATCGCGAATATGGCCCGCATCCGGGACGGGAAACCCGAGGGGGCGTCTCAGCGAAAAAAGATGCTGGAACTGATCAAGGGGGCATACGCCCGGGCAAAGATGCTGAACCAGGTCGAGTCAAATCCCCTGGAGGGAATCGTCCCGGATCAGGTCAAGCGCCGGGAGAGGGTTCTCCCCTCGAAGGAGGAACTGGCCAGCATCTGCGAGACGATGGGGGAATTGTTCTCGAAGCGTCCCAAGGGGGGAAAGGCTGGATCCGGGAAAGGGGCCGCGCTGACGGCTCGCCTCCTGGCTTATTCCGGACTTCGACTAAGCGAGGCCCAGGGACTGCTCTGGAAGCATATCTCGGAAGGAAAGATCGAGGTCCGGGGCCTGAATGAACAGCTAAAGACTGCAAACAGTCGGCGAAGCATCCACATATCCGCTCCTTTGCAAGAGGTTCTGGACGAAATTTCCGCAATTTACGGGGCGGATCCCGAGGGCGGAGTGATGCCGAACCGTAATATTAGGAAATACCTGGCCGACACCTGCGAGCATCTTAACCGCCCGAAGCTCACGCATCACGACCTTCGGAGCTTCTTCGCGACTCTCTGCATTACCTCGGGCGTCGATGTGAACACGGTCGCGAACTGGATGGGGGACCGGGTCTCGACGGTTATGGAGGTCTACCTCCAGGTAACCGAGGACCATATGAGCGCCAATGCCAGCAAAATTCTGTAATGGCAGGATCTTTTATAAATCCTGCATTCATGTCCTAAGTGTTTTCTTGGTTTCTTGTTGACTAATCAAGAGAGGAGACTTAAATTGTCTCCGCTATGAAGAAAACAGAATACAACTTAACTAAAGGCCAGTCCGTCGCATGGGACATCCTTCAGGATCTAGCGGACCGCAAACGCGAAAGCATCGAGTGGACCGCTTTTACCAAGGAGATCAGGGAGTCCGGGGCGAAGGTCAAAAACTGGATGTCGATCAGAAGCATACTTCAAATGTTTTTGAACGAGGGATTGATAGAACGCGCTCCTTTTGACCCTGAAGAAACAGGGGAGCATTATTTCCCGGCATAACTTCTAATCCTTAGCTGATACCACGCCATGAACCCTGCGAAATCTACCCCGCAAGACCTCGTCCGGAACTGGACGCTCCGCGACTCGCTCCCCTTTGAGATTGGAAGCGTTCTGCGAATCAATTACACGAACGATCTCGTGCGACTTATTGCCTACCGCGAACCGATTCCCGGTCAGACCTGGTGCCTCGTCAAGTTCGCGGACCGGACCGACCAGGACGGGAACCGCTTCATGCTTGAAGTCTCCGCCTTTACTCTGGCGACGCCATCGCCGAGGGAGAAGAAGGTCAGTCCCGAGGTCGAAGATCTTGCCGACTTTATGGCCGACGTTTTCGATGATCGGGAACAGTATTTCGGCGTAATCGGAAAAGCCTTGGCCGGGTATCAAGCGCCGAAACCGGAAGAAAAGAAGATGGTCGACGATTTGATCGAGGCCGTTCAGCTCGCCGAGTGCTTCTGATCGCGGCCCGGGAAATATTAAATCAAGGAGGCCCCTTCTCGGAGGGGCCTTTTTGCGTCCGGGCCTAATTGCTTGTTGATCATTCAGCCGGATTGCCCTTAGTTTTGCCCGAGTGGAAGAGAAGAACCAGCACGGTGGACCGCGAGCGGGGGCGGGGAGGAAACCTCTCACTCCTGGCGAGAAGGTCGTTACTGCTTCGGTCTCGATGCCGCGGAAGGATTGGGACGAGATCGACTCCGAGCGGGGAGAGGAGAGTCGCGGGCGGTTTATTTCCCTGCTGCTCCGGACCAGGGGGATGGTTCTCGGCAAGGAAAACAAGTGATTCGAGGCCCTGCTTCTCGGAACATTGATTCTGTCGATAGCGGCATCGACTGAATGTATTTCGGAAAAATTACGTTTTGTAATTAGAAAAAGTGATGCCCGCCCACTTGACGCCTCGACGGAGCGATTCTAAAAACGGGATGCCCCTAGAAAAAAACCATCACCTTCGCCTTAGAATGGACCGCTTGCCGAATAGAACCCGGAACTTTTCCGAATGGAATCAAATTGCCGAAATGGCACTCGGACAGGGGAGCAGGTCAGAGGCCGCGAGGCACCTGCTTAGTTTGGCGTCGCGCTGGAGCGACCCTTACCGCTTCGAGTCGTGGTTTTCCGACGGGATCCGCGAGCGGAGCTGCGAGCCTTCGTCCGCGCCCGAGGAATCGCCTTGAACTTAGGCGACTTCTTCGCGGCGTAGGTAACCTGGAAGGAGAACCCTTCCGCTATGTCGTGACCGATTAGGGCCTCGATGTAATCGGCGAGGCTATTCATTCCAAGATCCTTTGCTCGGCGCTTCGCCGCGGCGTGAACCTCTGCGTTCATTCTTAAAGAAACAGGTTTCTTCGGCATGGGTGCTAAAAAGGAAATGCCAGAACTCCCGCAACTTGCAATCCTCTTTTCCCATCTTCGCTCACCTTGAGTCACTTCTGTTCACCTTTCGTCATAACTCCTCTTTAGGGGAACTGAACGAAAGTGAACAGATATGAATAAGGGCGAAAGATTTCGTCACAAATTGTTTGCGGCGTAAATCTAACAGATATACGTCAAAGGGTGAAATGCTTCCCCGGACTACCTCCCACGCCCTGGTCATCCTTGCCGCTAGTTTCGGGATCTGGCCGATGCTTTTTGCGGCGTCCTGGATGTATTTTCCGTTGCCGATCGCGGCCATCTCTTCAGCCGTTCATCTCGTCGGATTGATCCTTACCGGATGGCCATCGCTTGTTTTCATTTGCGGTAACTCATACGCCCCGAGCAGTGACCTTGATCCAGGTCGCATCGCTTCGACGCCGAACCCTTTTGATTCTTTCCCGGATCACGACGAGGCCCGAACCCGAACGCATGAGTCGGACGCAGCAAGCCGGACAACCTCCCGTGATCTGGGATCTTTTTTGCAGCATGATGTGGCTATGCAAAACGGGAGCGGCCTTCCGCAATTCATAGTCGATCGAGACGGTGTCCGTCTTATCGCGGAAGGCTGCTCCTCCCTCGATTTCCCGACCTACTGGCGACTTATCCCGGAACTCTCCCCGGAGGACTTTGCCGAGGCCGGGTTTACCCTAACTAAGCCCGTCCCGCTCGGCGACGATTGCGGCGCACAACGGAACGAAGCCAGTGGGGCGGGCGAGGAGGAAGCAGCATGATCGAGGCGGAAACAGTATCGGGAGACTGGCCGGGATGGCTGGAGGCGGAGGACTTGGAAGTCGGCAAGCCCGTAACCGTAACGATCGAACTCGTCCGCAAACCGGAGAAGACCGACCTCGGGATTAACGGGAGGCCGATCGAGACAAACATCATGCGGTTTGTTCGTAAGGAGAAGGAATGGCCCCTGAACAAAACGAACGCCAGGATCCTCCGGAGGCTTTACGGGAACGAGATCGCGAAGTGGAAGGGGAAGAAGGTCACGCTCGAACGATCTATCGTGGAGAACCCGGGACGATTCAAGGGCAAGCCCTGCATCCGGGTCGTCGACGTAAACCCTGAAACCGGAAAACCGTCCGAAATTCTATGATGTTAGAGCAAGGAGTCCACAAGGGCATCGCGCCCGCTGACTACCACGCGTGGGAGTTTAACCCGTCCGAGCCTAAGTCGGGGCCGATTAGCTGTTCGCTCTTTAAGCGGTTTCTCTCGGAAGGTCCGGAGTCGCTTCTTACGAAGAAGGTTTACAGTTCCTCGAGTCTCGCGTGGGGGAGTCTGGTCGATTGCCTCCTGTTCACTCCGAACCATTTCGATTCCGAGTTCGTTTCAAAAGCCCTCTGCAATGACCTTGCAAAAGATGGGTCGTTCCGAAGCAACGCGGCGAAAGCATGGAAGGCGGAGCAGGAAAGCCTCGGAAAAACTATTATCACAAACGACCAGCAGAACGACTCGCTCGAAGCAGTCGCCCGCCTAAAGAACACTCCCGCGGCAAGCGAGATCCTTTCCGGGGCCGACTACCAAGTCGGACTCGTTTACCGCCCCGATCATGGCGTCCCATACAAGGCGCTCCTCGACGTTCTTCCCCATCATCTGGATCACGACGACTGCATCGCGGACCTGAAAACGACCGCGGCAAATATCCACGACGACGGGGAACTAAACCGAGCGATTTACAAGTGGGGGTATCACATCCAGGCGGCGCTTTATCTGTATATCTGGAACAAGCTAAACGACGACCGGCGCAATCGCTGGAAGATCATCTGGCAATCGTCGAAGGCACCATTTGAGGTCCGGGTCACCGAGCTTCTCCCCGAGTGGATCGAGATCGGGCGTCATGTCATTTCTAAACGGATGCCGGAGTTCCTCGAATGTATTCAGTCGAACCGATTCGAGAGTCCATTCCTGAACTGCGAGACCGTGCTGGCCCCTCCTGGATACGCGCAAATTTACGACGAGGACGAAGCAGCATGAGCCAAGAAAACGAAGAAGAACCGAAACCAAGGATCCCGACGACTAAGGAGGAAGTCGGAGAGCTATGGGAAGCGGCCCCGGACGAGACAAAGGCGGCGGTCCACCTGTTTCTGGAAATGGGCCTGACCATTCACGACCTGGACCGGGTCTTAAAGGCAAAATCAGAAAACGAAAGCGAATGAGCGAGAAGGAGTCAAATAAAGACATTCCCTTAATGGACGCCGTGATCGCGTGGACTCCTATGGACTATTTTGAAAATGGAGACGCGGGGTATGTGAACGTGAGAAGCTACCGTGATAGATCAAAAAAAGGGGCCTTTTGGATTCGCTTCGGGGACGAGTTTGTAGGGGCGAAAAGAGGCAGCTTAGTCAAGCCCCTGAGCCTTTTTCTCAAGGTTTGGCACATTGTATTGCGAGAGGAGGTAGACGTTAGGCTCCTACACAAAGAACTCTGCAAGATCCCAGAGTATAGGGAGCTGGTGGATGACGACATAAAGTTCGACATGGAGGAGTCAGCATGAGCTACGCAAAGAAAGTCGACGCTAACCAGTCGCAACTCGTTAAGGAATTGCGGGAGGCAATGCCGGAAGCGTCCGTCGAGAACTTGTCCGGCCACGGTAACGGAATGACCGACATCCTGGTCGGGTGGAAGGGCTTCACGATCCCGATGGAGATCAAGGGAGAGAAGGGGCGACTGACCCAGGCGCAAAAGGACTTTTTTGCCCGCTACCAAGGCCACGCGGTCGTCGTCCGGAACTCAACCGAGGCCGCGGCGGAGATCGCCCGGTATGTATACAACCTATTTGTGAGAAGATGACACCAGCGATCGCAGAAGTAATCGGATGGTCGATTAGTGTCGGGATTCTCTTTTCCTGTACGCTCGCTCTCTGGCTTCCCCTCAGAAAGTCACCGACATCAGACGACAAGCTCCCCTGGCGAGAGGTCGCCGCGGTCGTGCTGTTCGTTATGACCCTGCTCCTCTCGACCGTCCTCGTCCCTTTCGTATTTAGGGCGCTAAACGACCCGGAAACCTCGTCCACTTTGCTCAAATGACCGAGATGTTTCCAGACATGGAGGAGACCCTTTCCCCTCGCCAGAAGTGGATCCGGAAGAACGCGGTCAAGTCGTTCGCGCTGGAGGGCGAAGAAGGGAAATACAAGGCGGTCTCGGGGGATTTTTCGGCAATCGGGGACGACGAGGATCAGGCGATCCTACGGCTCGCGCAAACTCTCTGGATCAGGAAACAAATCAAAACTTGGGAAATGTAATGCAACTAGGATTCCACGACATCACGGCCCGGAAACACGGGGGAAACGAGGAAAGCGTCGCCGCCCAGGCGTCGCGGAAAGGAAGCGCCGCAAGCCAGCGGAGCAAGGTCTACCTGGAGATCCGGGCCTCGGGACTTCGCGGACTTACTGTCGACGACCTAGCGGAGAAGTGGGGGGCGGAAGCGAACAGGATCTCGGGCAGGTTTACGGAGCTGAACCGTCAAGGGATCATCGAGCGGCGAGAGCATAACGGGAACAGGATTACGCGGAAAACAAGAACAGGAAACCGGGCCGCGGTCTGGTTCGCCACGCCTTAACAAGATGAACGCAAACGCACAAAAAGCCGTCCCGGATGCAGTGGAGGAACTCCAGAGAGTCGCGGGAAGGCGGATCACTATCACTCAAAGGGAGTTTCTGGACCTTCTCGGATGGAGCGAGAGCAAATGCAGCAGACTAAGGAAAAAGGGGAAGATCACCGTAATCGACGGATACGGGCAGAATATGATCCTAGTCTCTGAGGTCGCCCGGATTATCGGCAAGATCGCGGAAGGCGACCTCGCATAAAAAGCCATGAAGACAGAAACAAAAAACGGAACAGGCGGACCAGATCCGGCCCCTCGCCATCCCTCGCTTGCAGTCGGTTACGTCGTAGAGATTTGCTCAAAACACGACCCAGAATACAGGTCTCACGGACACGTTGGACAGATACAGGCTATAGATGACCGCGGGATCAGAATAACTCATCTTGATTGGGTAGTTGGAACCTTTGCCGGGTTCGATCGGTTTGTCCCTTGGGATCAGATCCTGGAAATTTCCATTGCTACGCCTGACCACGACGAGGGCCTGTTTCTGGAGTCTATTGCCTCCGCGTCGCGTAGCCGGAGAGACAAGCGCCACGGGGTCTCCAAGTCGATAGGCAGGGCATGAAGAAGCGGTTTACAGATACCGAGAAGTGGGCCGACCCTTGGTATCGGCAACTTAGCCCGACCGCTAAGTTACTCTGGCAGTGGATTCTCGATAACTGCGATAATGCCGGAGTAATCAATCCGGATTGGGATCTGGCTACCTTTCAGATCGGGGAAAGCGTTATTCCCCATATCGTCGAGATCGAGAGCAGGATCGAAAGGATCGGCGAGGATCACATCTTTATTCCGAAGTTCGTCGCGTTCCAATATCCGCGCCTCTCCAGGCAATGCGCGGCCCATAAACCCGTTTTCGCCTCCCTTGAAAAGTATAACCTATTGCATAGGTTACCCGATAACCTAGCCGAAGGTTATGAAAAGGGTAACGATAACCCATCGGTAACCTTTCCGAAGGTTACAGGAAAAGGAAAAGGAAAAGGAAAAGGAAACGGAGAAGGAATAGGAAACGGAGAAGGAATAGGAAACGGAGAGGGAGAGGAGGATCGGTCCGGGCCGATGGTCCCGACCTTAGAGTCGGTCAGGGAGTTCGCCCGGGAGGTTCCATGCCCGGATGATTGCGCGATCGCCTATCATGCCGATCGGTCTTCGATTAACTGGACGAAGGTCAAGGGCGGGATCCAGGTCGAGATCGAGGACTGGAGGAACGACCTCCGAGGGTTCGCGCTCCACTGGCGCAATAACGAGGCCGAGCGAAAGAGGCGGGAGGCGAACGGGGCGAAGCCTGTTACGAAGGCAGTCGATACAAAACCGAAGAAGATACTGGAACTATGAACGACGCACAAATCGCCTCGCTAGTGACCTCTGAGATAATAAGCGCGGCTAGTTGCTGCGACGATGGCCGGAGAAGCCCGACAAAGGTCGCCAGACTCCTCTCATACCTCCGGAAGGCTGGAGGCTACCAGAACGCAAGAGAATGGCTTTCCGATCGCGATAGTGATCTGTCGGATGCGGTCTCGATCGTGACCCAGCAAGTTTCCGGGCATCCGAAGCGATGCGACGACATCTGGCAAGAGGTCCTCGCAAATCTCGACAACTTTGTTGAGCAAAAGGGAGACTGGCAATTAGTCAGCGCAAACGAGGCGAGCCGTGCGCTCTCCGAGGTTGTGGGATCGATGCGGGCGACCGGAAAAATCGAAAAACGAGAGAGAAAGTATGAATATAAATGAAGTGACCCTGGCCGGAAGGCTAACCCGAGACCCGGAAACGACCCGATCGAAGTCGGGCGTGGCCATCTGCAAAATCAGACTGGCCGTGAACCGGAAACGAAAGAACGCGAGCGGCGAGCTGGAGGACCAGGCGACGTTTATGGACGTTACCTTTTTCGACCGAACCGCCGAGGTCGTCGAGGAGTATTGCCGGAAGGGGAAGCCTCTTTACGTTCGCGGTCGCCTGGAGGTGAGCGAGTGGGAGGACAAGGAAACAGGCGCGGCCCGGTCGAGACTCGAAGTGATCGGGAACCGCATCGAGTTCTTCCCTAGATCGAGCGAGGACAGTCCGCAAAGGACCGAGGCAAGGCCGATTGTCCAGGAGGCAAGACCGAAGGAGGAAACCAGGGAGGAGAAAATCGAGAAGATGGACGAAATCCCCTTTTAGTCATGGCCGTAATAAGAACAAAGCAGATGCGGGACAAGATGGACGACTTCCTCCGGAAGCGCGGACAGTCGCCGCAAAGTTTCCGAGACTCGGTCAATGCCGACGCCCGCCAGGGGCAACGGATCAGGGGCATGAAGCGGAAGCCGTCGATCGAGCATATCGCCCAGCAGATCGAGCGAGAGAGTCGCGGCGAGTATTGATGCATATCCCGAAGTCTATAAAAGTTGCAGGAGTTCCCGTGAAAATTCTCCGGGAGGATCTCAGCGACGACGACAACTTCGGGTATTACAGCCACGAACGACGGGTGATTGTTATCGACAAGAGTCTTAGTCCCTCGGTTACGCGCTCGACGATCAGGCATGAAATGATCCACGCCGCGCTTGCCTTCTCCGGTCTCTCGTCGCTGGAGAATTACGAAGAAGAGGCAATCGTTCGATGTATGGACGAGATCTTTTTTCCTGCTTGGGAGAGTTTCCTTCGCCGATTCAAGGCCCGAGGAAAACCCCGAAACCTGAACCGAACGGATGGATCCACTGTTTAAGCTCTCGAAACGCGGAAAGGTTCCGCTAATTACCTGGCCTGACCCGGTAGGGGAGGGAGGGACTCGACGCGCTCTCGTCCAATTCTGCGAGCATTTCGACTCCGCCCGCTCCGATGTCGAAATGATCGCCCGCCATATGCAGCAAGCGGTCGACGAAGGCGCTCCGATCCTGAAGATGGGGGACACCTTTGACGCTTGCGGCGGGAGATACGACCCGAGGCGAACTCCCGAGGGCGTCCGGCAAGAGTTCGTCGGCCCGGACTACCTGGATCGGCTGGTGAACGGATACGCGACCTTTGCCGCGCCATACGCCCGGAATATCGCGCTGATGGGGCGAGGGAATCACGAACTGTCCATAATGAAACACTGTGACACCGACCTGATCTCCCGAACCGCCGAGAGACTACGCCAGGAAGGGTCGCCAGTAATCACGACAGGGATCGGAACCTGGTTGATCTGTCGGATGTATGTCACATCGACGACGAAAGTCTCGATCCCGATCTGGCTTTTCCACGACAACGCAAAGGTCGGAGGGGCCGCGAAGGGAGTCGCCGGGGCATTACGGAGGGGAGCAGTTCTTCCCGAGGCCGCGGTCGTAATCACGGGGGGAGGTCATAACGAATGGCAGACGACGGTCGCCAGAGAGAGACTGAACGAGAGAACGGGCAGGATATACCGCGACGAACAGATCCACTTCTCGACCTCCACCTATCGCCATGACTGGTCGCCGGAGGGGCCGAAGCCGTCCTGGCATTCGCAGGAGGGGAGGGATCCTCGACCGATTGGGGGATCCTGGCTCGAGCTTTCGATTAACAAACTCCTCCCCGGCGAGGTCGTGAAGGATCCGTCGTCGGGTAAAGCGCGGCGTCTCCCGATGTGGAAGATTTGCGCGAACGTAACGAGGGCAAAATGACCGTAACACTCGAACCGGATGAGGTTTTGATCTGCGAGCAACTCGGCAGACTCCGGTCGCTTGTTGCCCGAAGCGCCGGAGTGGTAGACGCGAAGATCGGGAAGCAGAACGGAAGCGAGGCCGATGTGATGGGAATCAAGGCTGAGTATGCTTTCGCGAAGAGGTTTAACACGTTTCCCGACTTGGGCCTGGTTCCCCGGAGCGGGAGTCCTGACGGGGTCATAAAGGGTTATGCGTATGACATAAAGTCGACCGCACATCAGATGGGGCGACTGCTCGCCTCTCGCAAAGTGAATCCCGATGTCGAGATCTATGTTCTCTGCATCGTCGAAAGGCACCAGGTCGAGATCAAGGGGTATGCCACAAAGGACGAACTGATCCTCGGGCGGAACCTTCGCGACCTTGGGCATGGCGAGGGTTACTGCCTGGAGCAAGACGCGCTTCACAAGTTTCGCGAAATCCAACCGATCGAAAGGAATTTCGACTAATATGAACGAATACCGCAATTTTTTACAGGGACTCCAGCTTCGGCATTTCAGTCCGTCCGAGCTGTTAAAACAGGGAGAACGCAAGCGGGGAGACGTTACAAACTCCCTTCCGCCTCCTGAACTATTCCCTCGAATCGTCCCGACCCTGTGGGTCGCCGATATGCTGCGAGAGCGCCTCGGGTATCCGCTCACCATCACAAGCGCGTATCGAAGCGAGGCATACAATCAGGCAGTGTCCGGCGCATCCAGATCGAGTCACCTGAGGAACGAGGCGCTCGACATCATTCCCCGGGGCAACGTCGACGAACTATGGCTTGCGGCGATGGAGTTACGCAACGGGGGAGCATTCAAGGGAGGGATCGGGCGTTATAGTTCGTTCGTCCATATCGATACGCGGGGAGTCAATCGGTCCTGGGGGGTAGGGGTATGATCGTCATGCCGTCGAATAACACGGGATTCGAGGCCGGACTACTGGCGGGGAAATACCCCGGGCGCATCGCTCACCTTCACTCGGTGGAAGCGATGCGGGAACCTAAACCGGGAGTTCCCTGGGCGCTAGACAACGGAGTTTTCGGGGCGTGGCAAGCGGGCAAAGAATGGAAAGAGGAACCATTATACCGCTACCTCGACAGCTATGCCGCATGGGGACCGATGTGGGTTGTTGTCCCGGATTGGGTCGGAGATCGCGACGAGACGCTTAGGAGATGGGAAAGACATGCCCCGGCCTTGCAAGCGTTCGGCGTAAACCTTGCTTTTGCCGCGCAAGACGGAATGAACCCAAGTGACGTCCCCTCGGAAGCGTCGGTCGTATTCATGGGGGGAACGACCTCGTGGAAATGGAGAAACCTTCGCTTATTTGCTGAAGCTTTTCCGCGATTGCACGTCGGCAGAGTGAACACCAGGAGATTACTGGAGCAGGCCGAGGCGGCAGGGGCGGAGTCTTGCGACGGGACCGGGTGGTTTCGAGACCCTAAGCGAACCGAGGAACTGGAAAATTATTTAGAGAAAAACAGAGAGGAGCAGTCATGCATGGCGTTTTAACCGTAGGAAAAGAGTTTAGATTTGAGGCCGCGCATTCTCTGCCGCATCTGCCCGAGGGGCATAAGTGTCGAAACCTCCACGGGCATTCGTATCGATTCCGAGTCGATGTCGACGGTCCTGTGGATGACCGCGGATTCGTTGTCGATTACGCAGAGATAAGCGCCGTGGTGGATCCAATCGTCGCAAGCCTGGATCATCAGAACCTGAACGAAATCTTTGCCGAGCCGACAACGGCAGAAAACATATCAATCTGGTTACTAAACGAAGTGGAATCCAAGCTTGGGGTTTGCAGTCGCGTTACCTTGTGGGAAACCCCGACAAGCGTCGTTATTTATGAGAATCCGAACAAGTAAGTCGAAGCTAGCGCCCGCCAGGGAGGCCGTGCCGCCCCTATTTTTTAGGGAGCTGCGGGAACCCTACGCGGCGAAAAGAGCATCGGA
>VTLG01000866.1_pt1 | contig 27521 bp, 33 predicted proteins | sample 4694571 | NCBI WGS metagenome assembly VTLG01 (sample SAMN12604809, study PRJNA352737) | marine metagenome | biome: ENVO:00000447; feature: ENVO:00000209|ENVO:00000569|ENVO:01000036; material: ENVO:00002151; isolation source: viral sequences binned using virsorter ...
GTACTACTAGAACCCGAAGTACCCGAAGTACCTGAACTTCCTATTTCTCCAGATGTACCAGAACTACCTGATGTACCAGATGTACCTGTTGCACCTGGATCACCTTTAGGACCAGGTGTAGTTATATTAACTACTCTAGAAGTTTCTTGTGTTAAATTTACTGATGCACCAGTTTTATTATTAGTAATAGTAATATTTCTAGTATCTTCATTTATTACTATTTCATTAGCTGGTGGTGTTTGAAGATCAAGTTGTTGATTAGTTATATTAACCCCTACTGAATTAGGATCAAGGGTCTGCCCATCAACAATGACTTGATTGTTTGTAGCCTGTAGATCGAGATCACTGGCATTGGGTTTTATAGTGACTTTATTAGCCATTAAAATGATCCTGTAGTGATATTCTTAGATACTTGAACTTGTCCTTCTAGGATACGAGTTACTTTTGTATTAATACCACTACCTGATGCTATTTCTAAATCATAAAAAGCCCTTTCGAAATCTAATGTTGAAGATGTTAAATAAGAAATAAATATTCCTATTGATCCTGATTCTGGTGGGTTAGTGCCTCCTGAACCACTTATATTTAATCCAGTACCATCATTATTCAAACTACTAGATAAAGTAAGATATAATTCACTTGAGCCAGTTTGTTCCGCTCTAAGTTGCATTCTAGCTTGGTTATCAGTTAGATCTATAGGAGTTCCAGATGCATCCTTATATAGGATTTCAAAATCGGTAGTAGCTCCTTTTTCAATTACAAAAGAATATTTTCCTGCGGCCATGTTTTATTTTATTATAAATATTTATCTTCTTTGTGCTCCACTACTACCGGCTGTTCCTACTATTTTATTTTGATCATATGCATCATTATAATAATCTATTAAATCTTGTACTACATCCGCTCTATTATTAGTAACTAAGGTAATAGATTGCATTTCTTTTATTTTTTTAGCTCCATTATATAAAAATTTAAATCCGGAATCCTCTTTTTTCTTTAAATCTACCTGATGTGTATCACCACATACTATCATTTTGGAGCCTTTACCTAAACGAGTTACTATCATTTCCATTTGATCATGAGTAACATTTTGTGCCTCGTCCACTATTACTATAGAATTAACAAAGGTTCTACCTCGCATAAAGGATACTGGTACAATTTCTATTTCTGATTTTTCTATATATCTTTCTACTTTAGATTTGTCATATAATAAAAACATATTTTGATAAATAGGTTGTACCCATGGATCCATTTTTTCTCTAAGATCACCAGGTAAAAATCCTATTTCTTCTTTTGATACTGTAGGTCTTGTAATTATTACTTTATCATACATTCGTCTAAAAAGACCATCTAAAGCTACATTACATGCTAATAACGTTTTTCCAGAACCTGCTTGTCCTGCTAGGAGAGTAATTGTGTTTTCTAAAATTTCAGCTTTTGCCTGCTTTTGTTCATCATTTAGTTGTATTTTAAATTTAATTGGGTTTTTCGGAATCCTTTTTGGACGATAAACATCGTCTGTATGAGGTTTACTTGACATAAACAATTAATTAAGGGTTAAACAATGTGAAAGAACGTCACATATAAATATAAAAAAAATCCCGCCTAAAAGGCGGGATTTAATTCAAGTATGTATGTTATCTTAGATTACAGTTAATCCAGAAACATGTACTTTTCCATAAAATTCAGGTCTTACCATTTTCTTAGCGTATCTGGTCATAATACCTTTTCTTGGAGTGAAGGTATTAGGATCGTACACTAGAGGTGTCATGATTAATGGAATATATGGAGCATAAACAGCACCACTTTCTAGGAATTGGTTACCTCTAAATCCTAACAAGATTGTATTTTCAGTCATGTAAGGGTTTTTATAAACTTTATATCTAGAGTTTAATGCACCAATTTTCTGTACACCAAAAGCATAAGTTGCTTTAGCTGCATCACCATCACTATCAGCTGCAAATCCTGGAATAGATTCTAGGATAGTTGCTACTGTTGGAGATACTACCATAAAGTTAGCACCACCTCTTAAAGTTTTCTGATGTATGATGTTAGAAATTTTCTGCAATTTAATTCCAAGTGTTTGGAACCAGCTCATTTGTGTATAGTATACACCATCTGTATTAGATACAAAAGCTGTACCAGCATCATTAATTTCTTCACCTACTTTAGCTGACCAGTTAGCTACGTTAGTAGCAGGTACACTGTCAATTAACATATCTAGAATTTCTAGATCAATTTCTAGTGAAATATATTCACTTAAAATGTTTGTTAATTCAGCTTCAGCATCTAGTGAATGGAATGCATTTAAATCCTGAGAAAATTCTGGTGTCCATTGTGCTTTTAACTTACGTGTTTTAGCAGCAATAGTTTCACTTCTTAATTGAACATTAATCTCTGGAATATTAATTGCTCTTCCTGTTCCAGATTGGGAAGAATAATCAGCACCATCCTCAAAATCACCTCTTGCATTGTCTGCAGTTTTCTTAGAAAAGTGTGCTACATAAGTATTACCATCTTTAATTTCAGAAGCTGAACCTGTGAAATAAAATCTTACATCAGTTGAACCAGCAACTTGTTTTGTGAATGCAGGTAATTGTCTGCTTTCCAGGATTGAACCTGAAGTCACTACAAATGATCTTACTGCTTCCAAATCTAGGTTTGCAGAAATAGATGCTGTTGTTAATCTAATGTGCTTGATTTCGTTTCTAGCAACTGATGCTGATAATTCAGAATCAAAATTTACTTCACTCCATGAAGAAGAGAATACAGTAACTGAATCTATAGAAGATGAAAACTCATTAACTGAGTATCCAAATCTTCCTGCACCATAAAGACCACCAGAAGCTTCGTTACCGAAGTTTGTGCTAGTTTTACCGTACATAGATTCTCCAGCTACGAATGGTTTTTTAGTACTTCCGTACTGGAAGTCTAGGTAAAATACAAGACCAGCAGGTAGGCTCATTGGTTGTACAGAAACAAATTCCTTAGCAGCAATTTGTCCGAATACTTTTCTTACCAATGGAAGAGCAACAGCAGCGTATTGCTCACCTGTTCCTGCAGTAAATGTACCACCTGTACCAGTTTGAGAAGCTTCTACTACAAGCTGTTTAGCTTGGTTTTCTAGTAGAATAGCCATATTACCTTTGTCGCCATCTTGAGAGATACCTTCTAGTAATCCTGACTTTTCCCACTTTCCAGCAAGTCTAGCAGCATCTTTTGCTACTGAAGTGTATGGATTAGCGGTTTCCAATAATTGATTTACTACGTTTGACATTTCAAATATTTTTTAAATCGGTTAATTAAATAATTCCGGCTAGTTTTTGCATTCTAGACACGAAATCGTTACTTTCGACAATTGGTTTTTTAGGTGCGTTTCCAGTGGGTTTAGAAGCAAATGAACGAGATTCGTTTACTGTTTTCTTAGTTTCTGTTGTTACGGCATCCTTAATTGTCTCAAAAATGTTTTTGACTTCTTTTACAGATTCAGCTCTATCAAAAGCATTAATTACTTTAACCTTTTGGTTTTCAGTTAATGTTTTGCTTCTAAATAGTTTGTTAACGTAAAGAAGTTTAGCGTTAAGAAGATTAACTTCGTTTAGTTCTGATTTCAAAGTTTTGATTACATTAATAGCTTCATTTAATTCAGCTTTAGTTTCATCAACTTTTTCTTCATCTATTTCGATGTCTCCGTCTCCGTCTCCGTCAATAGCAACATCCATGTCACCATCTCCATCAACATCAACTTCCATATCTTCCCCGCCTTCTCCACCTAGTACGTCTTGCATGACGTCCTTGATGATGTCTTTAAGTTCGTCAACTGTGATTTCACCCACTTCATCTTCAGCGCCAGCTTCCTCTTCTACAGGAGCTTCTTCTGAAACAGTTTCTTCTTCAGCAACTGGTGCTTCTTCGGAAACAGGAGTTTCTTCAACAGTTTCGTCTTTCATCTTGTCTTTACCTTCTACAGCTTCTTCAGCCGCTTCTAGTTCAGCAAGTAGTTCATCCAGATCTATTTCTTCAATAGATCCTTCTTCGTACATGTCTTCATCTTTCATTTTTTTCATACCCATTTCTTCGGATACGTCATCATCAGATTCTTTCATGTCCTCTTTGTCTTTTGCTTCATCAACATCAGCTTTAGCTTCTTCGACTTCTTTAGCCTCATCTACTTCAGTAGTTTCTTCCATTTTCTTATCCTTATCCTTCATTTCTTCGGATAGATCATCAGATTTTGCTTCATCTACTTCTTTAGTTTCTTCCATTTTCTCGTCCTTGTCTTTAGCTTCATCCATTTCGGATTTATCACCCTTTTTTTCTTCCATTTTCTTGTCTTTATCTTTCATTTCTTCTGAAATGGCAGTTTCGTCAAGATCTTTTTCTTCATCTAGCTCTTCAGATTCTTCAGAAAGTTTCTTCTCTAGCATAGATTGAATTTGAGGTGTAAAAGCTTCTTCAAGTGCAAGTTTGGCGTTGGCTAGTGCAGTCTCACGAATAGCTTTAGCTTCAGCGATAGCATCGTTGAAAAACTTAGTATTTGACATTATATTAAGATTTTGTCGGGATTACTTATTGGGAAGTAATATAAGTGTTATAATCTTGAGTGAGATAATATTAGATTATCTATCTTGTTATAGATAAATATATAAAAAAAATAAAAAATTAAAAATTATTAGCGAAGACAGCAAATACCTGACTGTGTACAGATAATATCCGCAACTATTTCTTGGAGTTTTGAATATTTACTAGTATTATTGTAGTTTCTTCCCTCATTTAACCCCATAGGTTTTACAAATGCACCATGAGTTGATGGGGTGGATACAAAATCAAAACATAATAATTCAAAATCATCTTCTACTTCAACTCTATTTTCACCTAATGGTTTTACAGAACCCATTCCCCTGGAAGAAATACCTACAGTAATATTATTTTTAAATAATTCCTTTAAAATATTACCTGATGGAGTAGGTAGGATTTCTATACTACCCATTAAATCATTTCCATCAAAATGTAATTCTTTTATATTATGAGATGCATTTTTCAAATTAATTACTGATGATTCTGGATGATCCAATTCTCCTAATGCTCTATTTTCGGCAATAGGTCCAGCAATATATTTATCAACTTCTCTTTTTAAAATTTCAAAGGGATATCTTCTTCCATTATGATTGAATTCTTCGGCTCTTTGAACAACACCTTTTACAATCATATTTTTACCACCCGAAACTGCTTCTGTAATTTGAGTTTTTTGGGGGGCAAATACGGAATACTCTATTAATAGATTTTTTGCCATACTACATATCCATACCGCCTACATTAACAACATCATCATCTTTTAGATTTGATGGAATATCGGCTTTAGTTTTAACATTAATAGTGGCTTCTTTTTGGGATTTATATGCTTCTAATCTATCTTTTAATTCGTTGACATCTACTTCGTATTTTTGAGCATATTTTTCATATATAGCATCTCTAGTTCTACCTAGTTCTTCTATATCTGCTTCCATTACTTTAGAAACTTCATCATAATTTTCGCCATGTTCACGAATTATTTTACCAGCTTTCTTTTTTAATGCTTCAACGGATTTAGGAGTTACTTCTACTACATCTTCACTTTCGCCTTCCATTTTTGGAATTAATTTTTTCTGGTAGAAGTAGGGATCCTTGGTAAGATTTTTAAGTACTTTCTTTTGTGCTTTTAAAATTTGATCAGAAGTTATTTCTTCAACATTATTTCCTGTAGCTCCGTCTATTAATTTATTTCCCACAGAGTCAATAACTACCTCTAATTCAAAATTCATGCCTCTATTATATTCATATGGATTAACCATATCAATAGTTTTAGCAAAAAGTTCTACTTCTAGTTTTTCTTCTTTTATTATACCTTTATTTTTTAAGATCTGTACAGAATCCTTAAAATTATTTACATTAGTTATGAAAGGTAAATTTGGATCACGACGAACTTCATACAAGAACTTCTGTTCTGTGATTTCGCCAGCTTTCAGTTTTTTGTATAAGTCTGTTGTTGTCATGTATATAAATATTTATCGTCCTTGTCCTCTATATTTTTTACTATAGTTTTTACTACTTTTTAATTTTGATGTTTTACTTTTAGCATGAACACCAGGTCTTTTTTTTTTACTTTTTTCCCTATGAGCAAAAACATTTACTGATCTTCTTGCTGCTGCCATTTACTCTGTTAATCCTTTAATTCTATTATTTAATTCTTGTAACTTTTCGGATATAGTGTTAATAGCATTACGGGTTCTTTTAAGATATGACATACCTTCATTACTACCTTTTAATTCAGATTTCATTCTTTCAGTATGTCCTACTACCTTAACCATTTCATCTATTTTTCTTCTGATTTCCCTAACAGCTCTATGTATTTGTTCTGTAGGAGTTCTTAATTTTGTTTCAGTTTTAAATTGACTGTAACGTGCTTCATTTAATTTATTTTTAAAATCACGAACTACTGGGTATTGATCTTCAAAAGCATCTACAATTTCATCCTGTACATTTTCATCTCTAAGATTTAAAATCATTTGGGCAAAAACACTTTCACCTACTTCATCCGCAATTCTAGTTAAATATCTTTTAGAAACACCTAATTCTTCATTAATTTCCTTAACAGGTTCATAAGCTGAGCCAAATGGAGCAGATTTTCCTTTATGTTTAGCCTGTGATTTAGGATCTATATTTTCAGCTGTTTGAAATTTACTATATTCTTCAGGATAATTTTTTCTAATATATGTTCTATATTGATTAAATAATCCTTTCATTCTATCAGCAATATTATCTATAGTAGAATCATTAGTTCTTCTATCTAAATCAGCCATTGCATCCTTTAAAGCATCAAATTTTTTATATACTGAATCAAATGCAGGTACATAATCTATTTCCCAAGAAATTTGACCAGTTACAGGATCTATATTAGTTACAGTATATTTAACTCCTTTGGATTTTTGAACATCACCCACTTTAAATTGGCCACCTTTAGAAACTTTAGCTAATTCTAAAACGGATGCAGCATCTTGCGTATCCATGTCATATCCAGTATTATCACCAGCCCATGCCTGACTATCAGTAAAATCTTTAATGGGGTTGAATTTCAATTCTTCCATATTATCTTCAAAAATCTGTTTATAATCAAAAAATTTAGATTTTCTATTAGGTATAGAGGGATTAGGTTTAGTAAAAGGTTCTCCTATTTCATCTTTTTTCTTTTTAAAAGCTTTAGGAGTAGCATATTGAGCTCCAGTACCTGGTGTAAATGAAGCACCAGTACCCGTGGTGCTCATTTCTTTATTCAATCCTTTTATTTTTAATTTCATGCTTTTTCTATTTCATTGGAAAGTTCAAGATATTGTAGTAGCGCAACTAGGTGATCATCTTTTAACTTTCTAGATTCTAGAATAGGATCAATTAAATTTATAACTTCTTGGATTTTTATTTTTAGTGCCGGCTCCTCTATTTTATCTACGTTTTCTTTCAGCCTAGTAGATATACTCTTAAACTTAGAATTCAAAAATTCTTTAAGTTTGGGAGCATCAGTAGCACTATTTATGTATTCTTTTAATACTTCTTTTTGATCTTTAGAAAGACCATCAAATTTAGTATTATATTTTTCTAACATTATCTTATATGTAAGCGCACGAGTACCTTTATCCAAAGACATTAATTCTTCAACTAATGGTGATAAAGACATTTTAGAATCAGGTGTAGAAGTAATATGTTCTAATATAGTAATTTTAGAAGTAATAATAGATTCGGGGTTAGCAAATCCTTTATTATTAACTGATTCAAATAGTATATAAGTTGATGCTAATAATTTATAATTTTTAATTTTAGCTTGAAAAAAATCATTTAAATCAAAACTATTTTTAATTTCTTTAATTAAATTATATTTTTCTTTGGCAAGTTTATCTCTATCTAATTTTTTAGATAAATCTAAAACAGTAGAAAGAACGGAATCTGCTTTACTTTCAGATAAAGCTATTGAATTATTAACCGTTTGATATAATTTATTTTCGTCCGCTAATGAAGTTTTAGTAAAATATTTTTTTACTAATGAAGCGGCTTTAGAATTACCACTAGAAAGTGTATCCGCGGTAATTTTTCTTACTAGTAATTCAAACAGAATACCAGTATTCTTGTATTTATTATGTTTTATCTTCATAAGTAGTGCGCTACTAATTATAAATATTAAACTTATTTAACTTCCTCACGAATTTGGTCTTCATCCAATAGTTTTTCACCTTCAAAAAGTGATACTTTTTGTTTAGGAAACATATTTTTTAGACTTTTTTCGTTTTTAGCGTATATAGCTTTGGTATTTATATTTTCTAAAGCTAGGGGTGAACCACTTTTGTAATTTGGCATACCAGGTCTATCTTCACTCCCTAAATTTGATTTCATTCTTGCTTGGCCTATAGTATCCTTACCTAAATTACCATCTTGTGTTCCATAATCGGAAGCTTTTTCCTTAGGACGACCTAAACCATCTAGAGCCTGTGAAGGAAATTCGGGATCATCTACACTATATCCTTTAGGTACTCCCTTACTTCCTGGGTATCTTCCTGCTCCATATAAGGATGCTAGGGCATGTGGTGTACCGTACGCTTCGCCGGATTCTGCTGGGTCATTCCCTTCAGCCGATATTTGTTCTCTACGGAATTGTCGTTTTTGGTCTTCGATTATTAAATCTCTATATTCTTGATATTGATCTTCACTAAAGTGGAATATATTATCATAAATCCAATCACTAGGTACTAATCTAGTTTCCATCATTTGTTGAGCCAGATCAACTTTTTCTTTTAGTAGTGCTATTCTTTCCTGATCATAAATTATAGAAGGAGTAGTTAATGAAAGTTCAAAATTAGTTAATGCTGCTCCATCATATCCTTGTGCATATAAATGAACTAGTGCTATTTTAGTTAATTCAGAAACTAATATTCTTTGAATACGTTCTACTGTTCTAGCAAATCTAATATCTTCCGCAGCCAATGTAGCTTTACCTTCAATATCACCCTCATAACCTAAATAAGCTTTTGGAACCTTAAGTGCTGCAAATAACTTATCTCTTAAATAAGTTACATCTTCTATAGCAGCATAATCTAATCCTTTTGTAGTTTCTATTCTAGTAGTTGCATCTCCACCCCTTACAGGAATATAAAAATCCTCTAAGATATTTTGCATATTAAACTTTAAATTGTATTCACCAGAATTAGGATCAATATAAGGTGTTTTTTTCATTTTATTGATCATTCTTTGCATATAAGTTTCTACCTCATTAGGTGGTATATTACCTACATTTACAAAGAAAGTACGTTTTTCTGGGGCTCTTACAATTCTATGAATTAACATTGCATCCTCCATTAGTGTAGTTTGTTTCCAAACTTTTCTACCTGGTTCAAGATATGATCTACCATAAGGAAGATAATTAAAATCTGATAATAATCTAAAATGAGCCATTTCGTAATTATCAAAAATTACTTCATCACCAGTATTAACACCCATTCCGGGAGAAACTTGTTGAAAACCTAATGGATTTTCGGATACTGAATAACTAGGATCATATTTAAATTTTACATCAGATGGATTTTTAGGGTCACCTCCCTCTACTCTTAGTATAGTGTAAGAAGAAAAAGGTACTACATTATATATACCAAATTTTTCGGATATTTCTAATTTTAAATAAAAATCACCATATTTTAGCATATTACGAGTCCAAGACCATAAATTAAATTCTATATTTAATACATCATAGAATAAATTATATAATATTTTTTGTACGGTTTCATCAGCAGATCTAATTTGTAATACCTCACCCATATCATTTCTTAGAGTAGATTCATCTGATACTATATCTAATGCGGAAGCAACAATAGAATCTGTATCCATTGCTTCGTAATCCGTGTATAGTTGAATTCTAGTGGATGGGAAATTGGTTTGCTGCATTGTATTATAATTCAGCCCACCTGTTGTACTATACAATTTATTAAATCTATCGTATAGTGAATTTGTTTGTAATTGTCCTAAAGATTGTATTTGGTTAGAATCAATTACTTTTAATTGGTTCCCCCCTACGTTTCTAATGACTACATCTGTAGAAAATAATCTTCTTAATCTACCAAATAATGAAGTATCTGCCATTTTTTAATTTATGTATATAAATATTAATTAATCTAGTAACCAGGATATATCTTCCTTGCCACCATATGGATTTTCCATTTCATATGGATTTTTAACTTGTCCACCTCCACTATATATAGTTGGAGCTTGATGATTAGTGGAGTGTATACCACCTAAAGCAGCACGTGCCATATCTAGACCTTGTTGTCTAAAATGTAATGCTGTATCTCTTAAAAACATAGATATACCAAATGCCATAGTTAAATCATCGTTATATCCTGATAATGCTTGTGCTTTACCATTTTTCCAAATAAATGTTCTTAATTCCTCTAACAATCGTTTAGAACGAATAGTTACAGATTTTTCGTGAAGATACGAAACTAATTTTGAGACTACAAGTGGTCTCGTCTTTAAGGATGTAGTAAATCCAGGAATCATACCTTGTCCATTTTCATATCTATTAAGATATTGGTCTGCATTAGTCATGGAAACATCCATTTTAGGAGAATAATATAAATTACGATATCCTCTATCTATTAATTGTTGTATTACAGCCCACCCTATATTGGCATTTTCTACTACTAACAATGCATCATTATATTCGGTTGCTACTGCAAATAATAAATTTCCATAATCTTTTGTTTGTACTTGTGCTTTAAATTCTGCCACTTGTGTAGCTTCCTCTATATCAAATATATGAAACGCAGAAAAATCATTTCCATCACCTCTAGCTACATCAGCTACCACCATATAATCTCTTGAATAATCAGGTATTTGCCATACCCAAAAATTACCATCTACACCTCTACGTTCTACTGGATCCTGTACATATGTTTTTTCATAAAAATTTAATATATCTGGTTCTACTACAGTGTCACCTGAGGTACTAAAATCACAATCACATTCTTGTGCTGCCATTCTAGGACCTAGTATTATGTCTTGTTCCTCTCTCCAATCCTGGTTTCTTTCAGGGTGTACTGTCCAGGGTAATCTAATTGGTAAAAATGTATTTTCCCTAGCTTCAGCTCTAGTCCATGTTGAATGAAACCAATTACCTGTACCATAAGGTGTAGACAGTGCTATACACCCACCTCCAGTAGCTAAGGTTTGTTGTGCTGAGGAGAATATTTCTTCAATACCATCAATAAAAGCTGCCTCATCTATTAATAATAAAGAAACTGCTTCTGATCTACCTGCGTCTGAACTAGCTGCTACTGCCTTAATTTGAGATCCATTTGCTAATCGTAGTGATAATTTATTATGTTCTACTGTTTTTATTTGTAACCATTGTGGTAATTGATCATAAGCAAATCTTACTTTAGTAACCATATTTTTAGCAGTTTCCTGTTTTGTAGCTATACAAAGTACATTTTTATCCTTATAAAATAACATCATCCATAAAGAATAAGCTGAACATAAAGTAGAAAGTCCTAATTGACGGGATTTATTGATTATAAGATAATCTTCCCTATGCATATGATTTAAAACTTTTTCTTGAAAAGGATATAAATTAAATTTTATTCTACCCCTTTTAGGATGCTGAATAGTATAGTACTTTTTCATAAAATACACTGGATCCTTAGCGCATTTTATAAATTCACTTTTAATTATATCTTTTAGATTCTCAGCCACTTTAATTTATCAGGACGGCCGCTCCTACTGCAACAAGAATACCAGCTCCACCCATTAATTTAGTTCTTAATTTAGATTTTTTAAGTTCAGATTGTAATTTTTTACTTAACTGTTCTTGGGTATTAAATTGTTGATCTTTTTTATCTATTATAGACTGATAGTTTTCTACTTGGGTTTTTAAATTAGCAACTAATTCACCTTGTGTTAAAAGTTTATTATTAGTTTCAGTTAAAATAGTTTGCATAACCTGCATTTCATTGGAAAGACCATCAAATTGAATTAGGTCCTTAATTACTAAACGAGCTATAGGTTTAGTTAATTGAATCTGATTGTCTGTAACGTTTTGCGAAAAACTGTTCCAACTCATCATCACCGAAAAGATCAACAGCATCAAGTTGTTGCCTAGTTTCTTTTTTAATAACATAAATTCTAGTATTTAGTTGTTTAATTTTTTTATCTGATTGTTCAATAGCAAATTCCAAAGAATCAGCTTCCTTTTCAAGAAAAGTATTTTTCTGATGTAGTGAATCTACTTTTTTTTCTAAAGCATCTATTTTAGCATCATATTCTGATGTATCTACCTCATCTCCTCTAAAAATAAAAAATAGTAATCCGAAAATTACTAGTATAGCAATTATATTAAATATATTAGATTTTGACACCTTTTAATTTCTCATATTTTTTCTTAGCTGCCTGAAATTCAGGAGTAAGGTTTTTTAGCATTTGTAATGCTAGTTTTTTAGCTTCATCACCTTCTGCATCCTTATACATTTCAAGGTGAGTTTGCATTTGTTTTTGGATTCGTTGAAAATCCTTAATTATTTTATCTTGTCTAGTAGCTTTTGCTTGTACTTTTTTATCGACAGTAGCACTGCTTTCATCTCCCGGAATTTCTAATTCAATATCATCTTCTTGTTCTGGGAGAACAATTGCCATTTCATTTACTTTATCTCTAATAATATCTACATGGTTTTGTATATAGCCATGTTCATCTACTAAATCTAAGCTTTGAGACATATCCATTATTTTATCAGCTATACCTTGAGCTTTATTAGCAAATTCCTTATCTACTCCATCTTTAGATGATAGAGCAATTTTTTCCATACCAAATAATGCATCATGAAGTTTAGCTAATGTAATTATAGTCTCTTGTTCCTTAGCAGAGGGCACACCATCAGTAAAATCACCAGCCAATATCCTTTTATACAAATTTTGAGCACCAGGACATAAATCAAAATGTTTAGTTTGATACCCGTAAATGTTTAATTCTTGTTTAAAGTCTTGTTCGTATAAGACAGTATTTTTCCAATTTTTTACGCTAAAGTTATCTTGCATGATTTTAGTTTATTATAAATATTTAAAATTTAACTAAATCTAGTATCTGCTCTATACGCTCACTAGTAGTACCTTTTATAACATGTACATTTTTACACCTATGACCGTATGTGTTCATAGCTTTAATAACTGCAGCATCAATTCTTTCTCTATACTCTAAATCAGTTTCTCTAATTCCATTATCTTCCATAATAGTACCTATAGGATCTATATAAAATATATAATCATATTCTCCTACAAATACTCTAGCATAATCTTCAAAATATTCTTTATCTTTAAAATCAATAGAATCAGCTAAATTAGTAAATGCTATAACATCTAATATTGTTCTATCCATTATAACATTTTCTTTCATTAATTCAGCTACACGCTCTGCTAAAAATATAGTTTGACCCTTTAATGTAGAATCAGTATTTAATGGAATACCTAAATCCATTAAGTATTTACTACGTTCAGTAGCAAACTCATAATCTTTAAATTGTTCTAATTTTTTAAGTTCATTTACTAATGTAGTTTTACCTACACTCATTGTACCACATAAACCTATTTTCATATTATTGTTTTTTTAATAACCAACTACTTGATTGTATTTTGTCACCTACTCCATCTATTAAAGATACACCTAATTCTTCACATATCCTAGCTTCTGGTATAGTATCATTATTTTGATCTCCACCATTTGCAAATGTTAAATTATGTGTTTCATTAAATATAGAATGTATTTCTTTAATAGATTCTATTTGGGTTCTATCTTGATCTATAGATACCATAGCAAAATCAACATATTTAATTGCTTTAACTATTAGTAAACGTTCATCTTCCTTTTGAAATTCTTTAGAACCCTTTAAAAATCTTTGTAAATCAGAATTTACAATGACTATAAGCATGTCACCTAAAGCTTTTGATTTCTCAAATAGCTCTAGATGACCTTTATGTATGGGGTTAAAATACCCAGATACTATAACTGCTTTTTTCATTAAAATCTAGATTGAACTTGAGGATTTTTATCCGGTGGAACACCGTTTCTATCTCTTCTTAATTCCATCCATTCATCTCTAGTTTTTAGAAAACCATATAAATAGTATTCGGGTTTTTTCTTAAAACTTCTTGGGTATCTAATAGCAGGGCCATTCCAATTATGGAGTTTAAAATCAAAAAATGTAATAGTAACTCCTTCGGGGGTTGTGATTGATCTTGTACGCCAATCGTCTTTAGTTTTAGGATATCTCATGGACATATATATATAACATTTAAAATTAACACATAAATATACGAAAAATATTTAGGATATCCAACTATTTTTTGCGAGACGTTTTGCCCTTTAAATATGCATTTTCTTCTTCTAAAAATTCAATTTTGACTTTTAAACCAGAAACTTCAGATGATAAACTAGTAATAGTTTCTCTCATTTCGTCTTTTTCCTCAGAGGATTCTATTAATAAACACTCTAATTTAGCTACTCTAGCTTGTAAGTCTTGAATAAAATTTTCATTAGCTTGTTGTGGATTACCCTCTTTATCGGATTTTAATCTTATTTTAGTTTCATAAAATCTCCATGCTCCAACACTACCAAGTGCTGAGATTAGGGCTATAAGTAAATGGATAATATTTTCTTCCATATTGAGGTGTGTAAATAAATATTAATCATGATTATTATTCCTATATTGAGTTAAAACCTCGTGGCGTAAATCTAAAAATAATTTTATTTCCTCAATTTTATCCTTCTTAAAAAAATCCGTTTCGTTATAATTAAATAAAAAATATAAATTTATAGCGTCAAGTAATTGCTCTAATTCAGTATTAGATAAGGCTTTCGGCAACGAAGATTCCTTGTGCCCCGCTGACAGTAATTCCTCTAGCTGAGAGGGCATCTCCGACGAAATGGATATTTTCATATTTAGTTAAACTTAAGTTATTATAATTAACTAGGGGTTCTGGTGATAAATATTTGACCTCTGGTATGTAAATGCCCCAATCGTGTCTTAAAGTTGGAAATACTTTTTTCATATCTTCAATAAAATCATCAATATATTGAAAATACCCATTAAATTGACTACGAACTGTATCTAATTGATCCCTATTTATCATAATAGATGAAACATCCGCACCTTCTGATGTTTTAGATGGCCTTCTAGATGGACTAAAATATAAACCTGTACCATCTTTTTGTATAGAATTAACTACTTTTCTAGACCAAGTAAATGGTTCCTCTATACCTTGTATTTCCATTAAAATACCAAAGTTAGTCATATCATTTCTAAATGCCTCATCTTTTTTAGCGTGACCATTATAACTGTGATCACCATAAGTTTCTTCTACTGCAACATATGCGGCATTATTATTAGTACAAAATGATCTTAATGATACACCTTTATCTTCAAATTTTCTATATAATTTAAAATCATAAGATACATCAATTAATTTTTGGAAGTGTTTTTGTGGTGCTTCAAATCTAACACCTATTTGAACTGATTTAGGTTCTGTAGGCAATTCATATTTATCTGCTAATTCCTTACCAAAATCAATACCAGATTTACCTACACCAAATATTAATTTATCATATGATCTAATAGTTTGTGAGTTTTCCGAATCCGCCCTTACTATACTATCATTAAAATTAATATCAGTAACTTTAGTTTCCCATAAAAATTCAACACCATTATTAATTAAAAAATCATACCAATTTTTACCTATTTCATGTAAATAATCAGTACCTACGTGCCAAACTGGAAATAAACGTAAACCAAAATATGGTTTAATAAAATCCGGTTCAGCTACTGGGTTAGAACATTGAACCGCCTCTGGTTTAGGGTGGAAACGTTTAAAGTTTTCAATTACTTGATCCATTAATTCCATTGCTTTTTCGTCTCCACAATATTTTGAAAGTTGACCTCCAATAGAAGTATGGTAAGTCAACTTTCCATCAGACCAACCTCCAGCACCCAAAAATCCTGTCATTACCTCTTCGTATGGTCTTTCATATGGGTTTTTACCCATATCAATAATGGTAATTTTACCTTTAAAATTGTTATCAATTAGTTTAGTGGCGGCATTCACACCTGCTACACCTGCTCCAATAATTAATATATTCATTTACTATAGTTTTACATGTTAATATACGAAAAAAAAGCTGTGGCTCCAATAATTGGGCCACAGCTCCTATATTTTTTTAAAATCGACTGGCTATGAATCAGTCTATAAGTTTTTTAGTTTATCCCATTATTTGATTATAAGATAATTCCATTTTATCACCAGTCAATTGACCATCTCTATAAAGTAATTTTTCAGGTTGTACAGTGGCTCTTATTCCTCCCGTAGCTGTTCTGGTTACATCTCTTCGAATATTCAATACCGGTTCTAAATTAAGTTCTTCTATTTGTTTTAAATCAGTTATAATATTATTAACTTTAACATTTAAATTTTCACCTTGTAAATCAAAATCACTAGGTAAGTATGTTTTATAAATTACTACTGCATTATCCGAACCAAAAATAATAGATTGTTCATCTTTGGTTGGTAAATTAGTAACTATAACCCCAGTAACTGGTTTATTGGTTTCATCATTAAACATAATATTAATACCTTCTTTAGTATTACCCATTTTATCTACAAAGGGTTTAAATACTAATTGAGGAGCAAAATCACCATTTTTTATTTTATCAGATAATTTTAATACTACATCTTTATATCTAGTATCCGAACTTTCCCAAAACCCGGCATTATCCTTTTTAATTGATATAGGGTATTTTTTATCTCCTACTAAAACTACATCTGCTTTTTTACCCGAAGCTGTATCATATCCCACATCTAATATTTCTTTTATATTTTTAGTGACATAATTTTGGTTAGTGCCTTGAAATATAACATTTTTAGCTCCTTGTTGTAAATATTTTTTAACTTCATTAACTAATACATCTTCATTTTCAGTACCAGCTGATGCTCTACCTTGTACTCCAGAGGGTTTTAATAAAAATTTAGCATTTTTATATTTTATACCTCCTATAGATGAACCTTTAAGATTAGGATCAAATTCAAAATCTTCAATTTTATCTATTTTAGTAGCAATATCTAGTCTATCGGCTCTAGGAACTAATAATTTATATGTTACGGAAGATTGTTTTACAAAATTATCATCTGTAAAACCTAATTCTTTTTTTAGAATTTCAATACCAGATTCGGCATCATTTTCCTTTAAAATTCTAAACTTAATAGGGTTTTTTTTTGTAACCTTATTTTCTCTAATAATTTTAATTCTTTTTTCCCCCATCATCTTTTTTATCCTAGCCGCTGGTGACATTTCATCTGGATCCATGTATGTTCTTGAACCTTTAGGATCTACAAAAGGACGACCATAATCATCCGTTTCGCTATCTTTTTCTTTATTTTCGGATAAATCTTCCTCATCTCCTCCTGCATCATCAGCTGGTTCTGCATCTGGAGTATCATCTGAACCTGCAGTAGTATCATTTTCCTCTTCATCATCTGGACCTTTAGCTCCAGGAGGCATACCCATAGTTAATAAATCAGCTATAGCTTTAATAGCATATTCTTCTTCTCCTAAATTTAATAAATAATATTTTTTACCTTGTATTTTAGCTATATAAGAATCTTTAGCATAAATTAGGAAAAATTGTTGACCATTATGAAGTAATATTTTAAATGTAGTAGGTTTGGGAGCCATTACATAAATACCTGTAATGTACTCATCAAAACTAGTAGTCATTAAGTCTTGTAGAGTACCTTTTAATGAAGGATATTTTTGTAGAATATAACCTTTAGGATCATCTTCAAATGAGACAATCTTTTCAGCTTGGGTTTGGATAAAATCCTCTACCTCTTGCTCTAAAAGTTGTATGAATTCTTCTTTATTGGGCATGTTTATCTAATAGATGTCTTAGGTTTAGTTTAAATTCAGTTTCATCATCAACTTCAACTTTTTTTTCAGCCATAGCATCTAATTTAGCAACATTTTCTTCACCATCAAGATAATCATAAGCTGATTGTAACATATCTTGAGATTTATTGATTTTATTTTGCCACCAACTTGGAAAATCAACTTCACCACCCATTTTATCATATTTATCAACTTTTTTATATAGCATAGCTGCCATTTTAGCTGCTCTAAATAATTTATTTTTTAACATTCCGGGTTCATCATCTTGGTGACCCACATCTAAATCTCCTTCCATCATACCTCTAGCTTTTCTAGCATCTTTTTCAGTATCGGTTTTTTCTTTATCAGCTATTGCTTTGGCTATTGCCTTTCTTCTATTAGCCAAATATTTATCAGTTTCATCTTTATCACCATCATTATCAATGTCACCATCTTCTTTACCCACTGGATCTAGTCTTTCGTTTTTCTTTTTATTTTTAGGATGGTTGTGAGAACTTTCAGTAATAATTTTTAATTCTTCAACAGGTATATCTTCTACTGTTTTACTACCTTCTTTAAAAAATACATCGTAATGTGTTACAACATGATTTCCTTCTGCATTTTCTACTAAAGTATGTTGACCTTCTAAACAAATTCCGTGTCCATAAGTTTCATGGACTACATGTGCTGCACAGTCATGGGTAAAACCAGGACCTGCTTCATCTAATTTAGCATAGGGGCCTATTTTATTTTCTGTAATAAATTGTTTTAAATTAAATTTGCTCATAGTGGGTTTATTTTAATATAAATATATAATTTTATCTAACATTTAGCACATCCTCTACCTGGTGAGTTAGAAGGAGCACTTCTGGTTACGTTAGGTGTTGTTCTTGATCTATTATTAGGGACAACATTATTAGAACCTCGGGGAGTATTAACTCTTATTCTTGTTGGTCTCGTTGATTGAGATGACGATCTATTGGGTATACTATAACTAGGAGTAGTATTCCAAACAGAACCATACCAATTATATCTGGGGCGATTGTAGTAGTATCCATCCCAGTGATATCTAGTGTTGAACCAGTTGTTCCAGTACCAGTTTTCATTCCATTGAAATCTAGTATAGTAGTCATAGTTTTTACGTCTATCGAATTCCCTAATTGGTACTTGTATTGTATCACCTGATTTAGTTATTGCTAATACATTTTCTATATCGTCATAATACGAAGTCATTGTGTAAGATCCACAACTTATAGAAAAAAAAGCAAATAATATTATTATTATATATTTCATTTTTTTAGTCTTACGGTTGCCTTTTTAGTATTTTTTACAAACTGCTTACCTTTTCTAGATCCTCTTACCTTTTTTCTTGCAGTAGCTGCTCTTTGTGCTTTAGTTAAACTTCTGGCTTTAGCCTGAGGTAAACAACGAGTAGTTGCTTTACCCTTTTTCATTGTACCACAAGGACCAGTAATGTTCCCTTGAGTATCTATCCTAACCCATTTTTCTTTTTTAAACCAATTACGCAAAGATTCTTTTATAAGTTCCCTCATAAAAGCTCTTATATCTTGATCAAATTCGGAAGTATATTTTTTTACTTTCTTTTCTTCCATATCATTCCTTTTCTACACTTTACAATCAGTCCAGAACGGTAAGCTGATGTTTTAGGCATTTTTTGTCTTGCTATTCTAAGACAACGATCAGTTTTATCTTTTTTTTCTGAAAACATTCCACCACTTCCTCCACGCATTATACTATCAGAACGTACTAATCTTACTATTTCTCCTCTATCATCATCATCAATATGGAAAAATTCATAATCACCCATTTCCGTGCCATGCATTTCAGATCCAAAATTCATTAATTCTTGTTGTGAACCCATTACATCAATACGACTTCTTTCGGGATTATTAGGATCGTTATTTATAATAAATCTTAATTGAGGACCATATAATTTATCTAATTGAACTTTATACCTTTTAAGAGTATTTAAATCTTCATTTAAATTAGTAGTAGTTTTTAATGTTTTAGCTAATTGTAATGCTTTATAATATTTTTGATTTTTATCTCCTAATTGAACTCCTTTTTTATCATCATCTTTATCCATTTTTCTCATACGGGATAATTCCTTATTAATTAAACTTAAAGGAATTTTTTTATCTTTAGGAATACCTAATCTTTTTCTAACGGTACCTTGCTTTAAATTACCAGCTTTTTTACCCTTAGCGGCCATTTTTTCGTAAGTATCACCTTCATCAAATTGACTTCTTAAAAGTGATTTCCAATTAACCATTATTTCACCTACTCCTCTTATAAAATCAGGATTTCTTAAATCATCTTTAAATTTACCAAATAATGCTCTTAAATCTTCTTGAAATTGAGATACTGATCCTGTTGGTTTAAATGGGGTAGAATCTGGAGCTTCTGGTTCTCCTCTCATGAAACCACTAAAAGCTTCTTTTAATGTCATATCAAAAGCACTGGCTATTTCCCTTCTGAATGTCTCTAGCTCATCCGGATTTAGTTTTCTAAATGTAGTTGCTCTTAATTGATCTATAACCTTTCTAGCGGCTATATATCCTTTATCAGTAATATCAGGTACTGGGAATGGTGAGCCCATATCTTGTTCACCCATAGATTTTTTTAGATCCTTCACTGCTTTTTCTCTTTTTTTCTCTAAACTTTTAGTTAATTTAACTTTTTTATCAGATTTTTTAGATTGAGGACGCCCATATTTAGCTATATTAGTAGCTAAAGCATATTTTAGACTATCATCCTCTTCAAATATTTTTTTAACTTGTTCTATTTTCATGACATCCACAATTTGTTCCGCAGCAACCAGCTTTGGATTTATTTCTTAAAGCTACAACTAAGCCACCTACAGCGACCCCTACTAATATCGTTATATAAATAAAACTAAGCATATTCGTTTATTAATATTTTTAAACACCCACTACCTTTTATTACCCTATGCCAAGTACCTTCTGGGATAAAAATGCAATCATTTATGGGTTGAGGCAATTCATCATCAAATTGAATTTGCCAATCCGTTTCTCCTATAGGAGTAATATCTCTATCTTTTCTATCACGATGCCAGACTAATTCGTCTATTTCTACATCTTCTGAAAAATATCTTACATGATATCCTTTATACTCGTAATCTTTATATGTTGCCATTTTACCAAAAAGTATTTTTATTAGCACCTAAACCAAGTTGCTTTGCATATCTTGGTAAATTACATGACCAATAAGAAGCTTTAGTTCTATCCTTCTTTTGTGGGCAATTATGTCTAGCAGAAAATGCTTTACGTGCTTTAGGGTTATTAATTTTTGCTTTTAATCCCGTAGTTCCTCCATATGTAACTTTTTTAATTCTACCAGTTTTGGGATTTTTTACATAAACATAAAACTTTTTAGGTCCTCCTCTTTTAGGTGAATTTAGTTTAACATTTTTTCCTCTAAATTCAGCTTCTAACATAGGTTGATTAGTATCAGAAAATAGTCTATATCCTTGTTTACCTAGCATATCATCTAAAGTAGATATTAATCCATCTATATCACGTTCATTATCTTCATCATACTGTATGCCAATTCTATTATCAAATTTAGAAGGTCTTCCTACTTTAACTTTATATCCTTTTTTTCTAAGTTCTTGTTTTAATTGAATAAGATACATTATCATATTAGTATCTTTATCTTCCATAATAAAGGGAATATCTAATGGTACTTTTTCACCTTCAAATATTCCATATTCACCTATATCAGTACGAATCCAAACTTTATCATTTTCACTTATTTTTAAAACTCCTTCATTGAATAATTCTCTTGCTTCAGAATAAAAATCTATGTAAGCTTTAGAACCAATTCTAAATACACATTCTGATAAGGGTTTATTGTGTTGTTGATGGAACATTAAACCAGGAGAGGCATTTACTCCTTCTTGTAAGATAATGCCCTCAGATGTTTTAGAAATTTCTTTTTCTTGAAATGGAGCTAAATCCTTAAAATTAAAAGATTTAGTAGTTCCGGTTTCTTCTAACTCAACAGTATAAAAAGGGTGTTCTGCCATAGTAACTTTAGCAGTATCACCATCTACCGTAGTTACCTTATCACCTACAGAGAACTTTGATGAAACATTAACAACGTTTTCTATAGCCTCTCGGATAAGATATCTGAGTTTAAGCTTGTCCATAAATTATTTTTCTTCTTTTTCTTTATCTTTTTTAGAAGTTTTTTTCTCAAAACGTAATCCTTCTTGTTCTAATGCTTCTCTTAATCTTTCAACTTGTGCTTCTAACATAGAAAGTTTTTCCATTAAACTATTAGATTCAGCAGTTAAAGATTCTCTCATATCAGGATTAGCTGTTGCCTCGGACATTTTACCTTCAATTTCTTTTTTAATTTCGTCAATTGAAGTTTCCATCATGCTAAGTTTTTTCTTACCCATCATATAGGTTTCTTTTAATTTAGCATCTCTTTCTTTAATAAGTTTTCCAGCTACTGCATTTGCTTTATTTTCGGATTTGTAAATACCATATACATCTTCTTTAGTTAAACCTAAAGATGCAAATTCAAATACATCACCTTTACCAACTAGTTCTTCCATAGTGGATTTTTTAGATGGTCTAGAAACATAATACATTTCACCAATTTGATCTTCCATTTTGATTTTAGGAGCCTTTTTAGTGTATCCCATGTATCCACTATCTCCCTCATTCTGACTGCGCTCTGCTAGCCAATCAGTAATGTTTTCTTTAATAATTTTTTTAAGTTCTGTTTTTTTCATGATTGTAGAATTATTCCATAATAAATATATAAAGATATTACAACTCTATTTCTTTTAATCGTTGTATATTATCCTTTAATGCCTTAATTACTTCAGGATTAATTTTAGCTTTTGACCAATTTTCAATGTCCCCTGCTTCTGATACAAATGTATCACCTCCTTCATTTAAAAATGCATCCACCGCCTGTTCATATTCCTGAACAAATGTGTCTTTGTTAGAATTTAATAATTGTTTTTTATATTCTTCATAACCCCCATTAGCTCTTAATTGTGTTTCATGTTCTATAACACAATTAAAACATTTTTTATGAATAACCCACATTTTTCTATTTAATTTGTTGGCTTTCATAGGTTTACCACATGAACACGTTAAAGGTAAGTTTACCATTTCTCTTAACTTATCATGTTTAGTAACAGTTTGTTTTAAACCGTTTTTTATAGTCCATTGTTTACCATTTTCCTCCCAAATATCACCTTCAGTATATTCTTTAGATTCCTTTTCATAACCAGCTTGAACTCTAGTACGGTTAGCAGTATTACCTGTAACTATATTACGCATTCTCTGAACGTCACGTTTAGAAAATTCACGATTTAATTGAGATTCACTCATAACCCTAATTTAGATAACTCGTTTTTTACTTGTTCTGTTGACTTAAACAATATACCAATTCCTCCTGCGGCTTTCCAAGCAGCTATATTATCGGCTCTATCATCTATTAAAATTTTATTAGGACCTGCAAATCTGGCCTTACCATCTGCTTTAAAACCAAATTTAACTGGTACCCCAGGCATATTTCTTTTTACCCATACACCTTTTCCAATTCTAGATGATTCATCTCTTGAGGGAGATGTCAAAATGGTTGGTTTATATTTTTTAACATGTTTATATAAATCCTCTCCTTGTGGCATCCAAGGCATGCCCGCCCAAAATCGAACACCTATTTGTTTATCTATTAAATTCCAAAACTGTTCATCAGCTTTTTTCTTGCCTACTTGAATTGTCCTTTGAGCTTCAAATTCATCAGGTGTGACACCTGCAAATTGTTCAAAACGTCTTTCAAAATCCGTTAAAACCCCGTCCATATCAAGAAATATATCATATGCCTTAGCAAGATCTTCTTGTAATAACTCCATTAATGTACCTCTTATTTTATTCATAAATTTGTGGATTGTCCCTCCCGAACTTCCTCATAATTACACCTGCCAATGAATTAGCTTCATTTTCATCTGGGGATCCATCCTCACCAGAAGTAGGTGTTAATCTTTTATCTAAATTTTGCATATGGTGAACCATTTCATGAGCTACAGTTCTTAAAATATCAGCCATATTTCTATTATGTACTACAACCATTATCTTTTTTTCAGAAGGTGAATAACCTCCTAAACTACGATTTTCATAAGCATAATCTTTAGAGTTAATAAGTTTTAATTTAGGACGATCTACTGAAAGGTATTCCATACAATAATTAACAAATTCATTAACTACACTAGCTTTGGCATCTTCCCATGCTTCATTTAAAAATTTTTTATATCTAGCTTCAAGTAGATATTTATCTTCTTTTATATTTTGTTTTGATCTTCTAACCATACTCCACTTAGGAAATTTTTCACCTTTATATTCACCATCCATTTGAAAATTTCTAACAGAATATTTTTTTCCGGTTTTAGGATCCTCTAAAGATAATTTATATCTATTAACTCCTTCCCTACTATTTTTAATTACTTTTAATTGTAATCCTTTTTCTAATTTTTTACCTCCTAAAGGAAATCCCTTAGGTGCTCTTATTACATCACCTGGCAGTACTTGACCACTATAATTAGATAATTTTACACCTATTTCTTTAACTATATCAGGTTTAGCTCCCTGAGCAGATCTTTTTTTACCTTTTCTAGGTCTAAAATCCTTTTTTTGTTTACCATCACTTCCACTCATTTGACCTTTACAAACTTTTACGGCTCTAGCAGTTAAAAATGGATTATGTTTTTCTCCTTTTCTTTTTCTCGAGGCAATATAATTATAACCTCTTTTACATAATTTTTCTTTTAAAATACCATCAATTATAACTTCATTAGTTTTTTGTTTTTTTAATCTTTGGGTTTTTCTTTTAGATGCTTCTTTTCTTTGTTCAGCATATGCTAATGCTTTTTTTAACCTAGCTTTAACTAATGGATCTTTAGCTCTACTATAAGCCGCTCTTACTCTTTGATGAACTAAATTTATAATTTGAGATTGACGTTGATGAGATTTAGCTTTAAAAGATTTTTTATTAAAAGTATTAACTATATCTTGTCTACTACTAAATTTAACTCCTACAGTATCGCTAGGATCTTCATCTGTGTATAATCTTCTACTACTACCTTTAGGTTTTTTACCTGTACCCTTTTTAGGATCGGCTTCTTCCAAAGCATCAGGATCATTAGTTCTAACATCAGATGCTTTATATCTTACTTGTCTTACTTTTCTATAATCATATCTAGGGTATAAACCTTCATCAGAATTTCTAAAAATAAATAAAAAATCTTCTACATTTATACCATCAGGTAAAAAAGTTTTTACTTTTTCTAAATCATTATCTCTTATAGCTTGACGTAAATTAGTAGCTGAAAAATCACCTTCTACACCTGCATCAAATACTTCTACATGGGGGTATTTTTCTTTATTTAATAATGATTTAAATCTAGATTCTTCTCCTTTACCAAATACAGCTCTAATATCATGTGAAGGGTTATCTTTAGCATAATCATACACTGCAGTAACAGGTGTAGGAGTAGGTACTATTTCTACTTTTTCTAATTCTGGAAGGTTAGATTTATATAAATCCCAAACTTCAATTGCTTCTTCAACATCAACATCTTCTCTTTCTTTAGTAGATATAAATATAATTACTTTATCAGTTTTATCATCTATAGATCTTAAAATAGTAGCAACATGACCTCTATGAGGTGGTTTAAAGGCACCAGGATAAAGGGATACCTTTTCAGTAAGTTGTTCTAATAATAGTTTTTTAACTATTTGTTTTGCTATCTTTATTGGATTCATGAAAAGAACTGTTTTACCCTTGATTTAGCTTCATCCTTAGATACAGAATTGGATTTTATATCCTCTACTTTATCAGAATTAATAAAGTCATTGATTTGTTTATTTAATTCTTCTTTACTTTTTTTAGATCGCTCTATTTCCTTATCCGTTTTTGGTTTAGTATCAGTTGGTTTGTAGGGATCAACATACTTATTTACTAATGTTTTTAAATCCTTTAATGGTTCTCCTTTTTTTAATGCTTTATCATTAACAACTGAAACAAAATTATTTCCAAACTCATTTTTATATAAATCATAATTTTGAGTTATACTATTCCAAGTACGTAGTACAATAGCAGGAGATAAACTTCTATCTTCACCTTGTGATCTTTGAAAACGAGTTTCATTTCTATCTAAAGCTTTTTCTAATGAAGAAAACACATAAACCATTAAAATATCATAACCTAAATCCTCTAATTCTTTTTTTAAAGCTAAAGTAGGTCTTGAACTAGCAGCAGTACCATCTAATATAAAATTTTTCTTACCTAATATAATATCTCTAGTAATAGGTCTAAATTCTTTATTAGCAGCAGCCATTGCTTTAGCAGCTTTACTTCTTGCCTCAGCATCCGCATTTTTTAAATCTAAAGATACTCCTGCATCTTTTAAATTTCTTATAAAATAATCATCTACATTTAAAATTAGAGCATTATCTACATCTTCTATAAATGAAGATTTTCCTGCTCCGGGAGCTCCAGCTAATATAAGTGCCTTAGGGTTAGTGGATTGTTCTAATATGATATCACGCAATCTAATCATCTAGTATACTTTGTATATAAATATACGAAAAAAGATTGAGGATTCCTACTGTCTTTGCACAGAAGTAGGCCATTTCTCTGAAATGGGTTTTAAATTAGGATTATCTAAATCAAATAATGCCCTAACATGTTTATATATTTCTATATTTTCATCTTGAGAGCGTTTTGATTCATAAACTTCCCAACCTTTACCTTGAAGACTGCCTTTTTTAGGTCCTCTTTTAGGTGATTTTAACCAAAGTATACCTACATTATCAACTTTTTGATCATAACACTCTTCAAAACAGCGCGAATAAACGGCAGCTTGAACATCATACGTAGTCTGTAGTTGGTTTGATGTTTTTACGTCAATTACCCATAGTTTATCGTTGATTTTACATACTAAATCGCATGTTCCTGCTATATTAAGACTATCAGAATAAAGAAATACTTCCGTTTCTATTAATTCGGCTTTTGTAGTTTCCCAAAATTCTACAAAACGTAAAAACATTTTCCATACTTTAATATCATATTTAGGATTATCATTTTCCATTAAATCTACTTTCTTACCTAATAGATATTGTTCTATTAAATTATGTACTAAAGTACCCTCATCTGCTGCTTTTTTAACTATAAAATCAGATGCATATCCTACTTTTTTAAGCCATTCTTCAAAATGTTTTCCCTTAGGATAATAGGATAAAACAAAAGTAACTGAAGGATATGTTAGTTTACCATCCTCATAAAAACGAGAATCATTAGTAGTTATTTGTTTAAATTCACGGTTATGTTCCTGTTTAGGAAAATTGGCCTTACGTAAAATCATATAGATAGTTTCAAGTTGAGTAGTGAAGAAAATGTAAATTCTTGAGATTTTTGTATTTTGTTAGTAAATAAAGCAAACCCCATATCGGAAGGATCTTTATCATCCAAATCCACTACAAAT
>VTLG01016504.1_pt1 | contig 27521 bp, 9 predicted proteins | sample 4694571 | NCBI WGS metagenome assembly VTLG01 (sample SAMN12604809, study PRJNA352737) | marine metagenome | biome: ENVO:00000447; feature: ENVO:00000209|ENVO:00000569|ENVO:01000036; material: ENVO:00002151; isolation source: viral sequences binned using virsorter ...
ACCATCACCAGCAAACATAGTACCAGCAGCACCCGTTCCAGTGTCACTAGTAAATGCGATACCAGCAGTTGCAGTATAACCAGCACCAGGATTTATAACTCGAACTTCCTGAACAGATTTTGCCTTAGCATTTACATTTAGATTACATACCTGCATACCACCAATCATATATGCAGTTAGAATACCAGTTACTCCACCTGAAGGTGCTGAAGATACCCCTATGTATGGTGGAGTTATATAACCACCACCTCTATTTGTAATGTTAACATATTGAAGACCACCAGAAGTTATAATACCAGTGTATGCTGCCGCTGTAACACCCGTACCGACCACTGTAAGCGTCTGTGAGGGTCCTAAAATGGTAGAGATGCCATCTTCTGTGGTTCCATCAGTTTCATCCCCTACAAGCTCATTATCGATCTCATCAATGCCTGTATCAATGACCTCATCTTCGTAACGGAAGAGCTCACATCTCAACTCATAAACATAATTCTTTTGTAGTTGATAGAATGGTTTTTCATGCTCTACATATTTAATCTCAAACAAACGATCCCCTAATGGGAAATAGATTAAATCTCCTTCTTTAGGTCTTGTAGAAAGTTTTACATTTTCCTCATTCTTCATTAATGGAGAGATATAATTTTCAAATCTCTCTCTAGAAATAATTAAAGTTATTTCATTGGTTGCTTCTATACCAAACTTGGTTAATAATACTGGATTTTGTCCATATCCATCAAAATTATCAACATATGCCTCAAGAGGATAAGCGTCATCAAATTGAGATCTAATTACTTCTCTAATGACAGTATTTTCATTCATATATTTACGAGGCATATAATGCACCTCGACACCATACATCCTCAACTGTTCGTTGATTAAATCTTGAACAAGATTCTGCTCAGTTTTAGCCCCTTGCTGGAAATATGGATTGAGCATAATCTTAACCTATCATATCTAATGGTGGTAGTTCCCAAGTATTGGACATCTTTTCACGGATTTTTTCTAAATCCTTTTCAGCATCATCATAAATTTGTCGTCCATTTAACTCAATACCACCAGGTAATTTAACCCCCTGGAATTTCAATAGATTTTGTCCCCACTGTCTCTTAATAAGAGCAGTAGCATAAGGTTTTAAGAAAGAATCATTCCAAACCCTGGTATAATCATTTGGATTTAATAATCGGTAACAATCCATAATAATAAAATCACCTTTATTAAGGCTATTCCAATCAATATCAAGATATAATCGATCTTGCCTTTGATTAAATCTTATTTGTTTTTCTGTAGTTAATGCAAATTGAATATCTTCCAGATATGTTTTGACCATTGCATAAGTTAAAATTTCAGTAGAACCCCAGTAATAGATGTCATTTAAGAATAACTGGTACTTAACACTAAACATGTTATTAGTAGCAGTATCCATTCCGTCAAAATGCATTACTTTAGTGACACCAATAATTTCTGGTGGAACTTCTATATAATTACTATTTTCATACCAATTAAATGATGTTGCTACTCCTGCAATCGTTGCAGTGGCAGTAGTAGTAACTATTCCTGCAGTATTAGTTGAAGTGGATGTTTTATATGCTGTTCCTCTATCAATATCTTCTTGTGTTACCTCATACTTCATGAATAACTGAGTAACACCATCGAAATGACGTTCATTAAAATACTGTACTGCGTCATCAATTATATCGTCAACTTGCTCATCAGCGACATTAATTTCCAAGACAGGAGCTCCTAACTGCCTTAAACAGTATTCTTTAAAAGTAGCTCTACTGGTTGGTTGTGACATTTACCCTATTATCCCCTTGTAATATTTAGGGTGCGGATGATATACCCGAATAAACTAGAATATTACCATTGACAATATTATATATTGTTGCACCAGAACTCACTAAAACATTATAAACGTATCTGCCTTGTGTCAAACTTCTAGTATCAGTTGATCCAAGAGATATTTTAAATACTCCTCCAGCAGCACTCGTAAATCCAACAGTAAACGTTGTGGTAACTCCTAACGTTGCACCCACGGCGACGCTCTTAGACATTTGGGCAGAACCAGTCCATCCAGTTGTTGTAGCAATTCCAACTGCATTTGATCCAGAAAAATCAAAAACAGCATTGGATGTATCCTTTACATTATAACTTGCACTAAAATCAGTACCACCATAAATGGTCAAATTTGCTGCATAGGGTACTCCTGAATCTGGATCGAATGTTAGATTCTTACTTGCCATTGACTAATTCCCTTAGTAAAGATTTGATTTCTGTCATCTCACCTTTTAAATCATCAAGATCATCCTTCATAGCATGAAGATCTTCATTTTTTAATTTTCTAATGTTACGTCTATGAACGTATCGATCATGTTCCATAGTATTTACATTAAGTATCGCACCGTTAAGAGGATCTCTGGCAAGGTCGCCATTTCCTTCAACTTTATAAAAATCTTCCATATCATGCTAATGCCATAACTCTAAGACCCTTCATTCTAGGAACATAAACTTGACTAGTTGAAGTTAATACAATCTTAACTCTATAAGTCCTATATGTAGGTAGATCATCCGCAGTAAATACATACTCGGAATATGCTAACTCACCAGCCTCAAATCCATAAGTATTGGATGGTGTAATAAATTTATCTGGTTGACCATTATTATCTTTAGCAGCAATAACTGCCCCAGTAGCCTTATTGAGATTCTTAAATCCAGGGAAAGGAGTAAATACAGGATTTAAACCTTGCTGATTACTAATATAATAGAATGCTCTAATATCACATTCAGTATTGATGTAAGCATCACACATTATCTTAAGAGAAGTAGCAGAATTCTCCAGAGTAATTTCTTTCGAAATATACTGACATGCTGTAGGATCAGTCTCCAGACCACCTACTCTTGAGTCAGTTGAATAATCAGTAATAATTTCATTAACTCTATTAGACGTAGTAATAACTGCTAATCTTTGAGCATCAATCATTGGACTGAGCATACTATTTGTAGAGTTAAGGAATAATCTCAAATTGAATGATTTATTTCCTGGTTGATTAGTTATATAATTGTTTTCATTAACCTCAGAAGCAATCAATCTAGGAGTAGTCATATAATTATTTTCATTTAAACTTACAGGCTCATATCCATTATCAACCCAAGGAATTTCAGTTCCACTCAAACTCTTACCAGTAGTAGTTCTCATTTCTCCTGTTAAGGAAGTTCCTCTAATGGTTAGATTCTGAGCCATTGGTGTAATAACCTCAAAAGGCATATTTTGGGTTGCATGTATGTCTTTTCCTCCAGTAGATTTAGATGAATTAAAATACAAAGCAGGGAATCCACCTGTACCATCACGTACAGTGCTCGCTGTTGCACCAGACATATCTATCTTAATATTATAAGAATCAAATGTAATAGAATTTGCTAAATCAGAATCACTTAAAAGATGACGTTTGTTGATTCTGCGTAATGATACTCCACCAAGTTCATATTTGTAAATTGGAGCTCCGCTTTCCCAAGCATCTTGAGAATGACCTTCTATATTACGAGTACTAATACCAAGAGTATTACCATTAACCGAAACAATTGAGAATACTTCTCTATCATCTCCCGTCCCAATCTGGACATATCCAAAGTTTGTTGTTCCGATACCTACACCTTCAAAAGTACTAAAGGCGGATGCATCTTCAACAGTCAAATCCATTTCATCTGTTCTAAGTCTTTCTACAGTCCTAGTGGGCTTAATATCAGATATTGCTTCAGTAATATGAACATAATTACTATCAAAATACATTCCATGATTCTTATGATCTACTTTAATATGCTGTCCATCATTAACGGTTACAATCGATGAAACTTGAACATCTCCACCATATCCAGCATTTAATGCATTTATGTTACCAGCAGCATTTGTAAGCATTATGGTTTTAGCAGCACCAACTGAGAACTTACCCTGAACATTGTCAACAACAAGTTGACTAGTCAGACCAATAGAAACAATTGATAATCGGCAATCCCTACCAACAGAATTTACACCTAAAGTAGTAAATCCAACAACATCACCTACAATATAACCTTCTCCACCAGAAGTGATAGTTGCAGTTCCAACTACACCATCCTTAACATAAACAGATGCTACTGCACCTCTTCCTGAACCACTAACGGTGACTAAATTTACACCAGTAACTGTCCTTGATCCATCAGCAGGAGTGTATCCAATACCAGCATTAGCAACATTTAAAGTTCCTTCTGCTTTACCAGCAACTCCTATTAAAACTCCACTAGCAAGTTCTGTTCCACTAGCATCTTGAGAAATCTTACGTCCTAATCTTAAAGCAGTATCTGCTACTGTAGTACCAAGACCCACTCTTACTTGTTTAGAGATTATATTTAAGGAATTAGGCATAAGCTGAGGAATTTGCTTATTTCCAGCTGCTAATGGTGGATTATATAATTCTACAGATCCAGATTCTAAGAAATCTGCTCTATAAATCTTAAACTTAAGATCTTCCCATTGGCTAGGTTCCCATGTAGAAGCATTCTGGGATTTAAACATAGAACCCAGATATGGCTGGTTAGAAATATAAGTTTGAGTTAATATATCAACTTCACCAACTCTAGATACATAAACAGAATACTTAGTAGAGTTAGATGCCAAAGCAATAGCATATTCTCTAGAACCTTCAAGATAAACAGGTGCTTTAAATTTAATGTTTGTTGCGACAGATCCATCACTAGAAGTTGTAATTGAATCTGGTTCTACAACTATTTCCGAGAATGGAAGAATATGCTGTGTTGGCATTCCAGCTTCCATTGTTCTTAACTGGAAGACCATTGGAACATCATTATCATCTTTAGAACTAAAGAAGATATCACAACTGGTTACAAATACACCATTAGCATCATCAACCAAGAATGATTGAGCAAGAGGGTCATACCATCCAACCACAACATTCTTTTGAACTTCTCTACTAATTACAGTAGAATCAGTTTTCATTAATCCACTAGCTTTCTCAACATATTCTGCCGCGAATTCCATCTTAGTCTCAACTCTTGCATTCCTTACAGAAATAATCTGTTCTTGAACATTTTCAACTGTTCCAGATGCAGTATAAGCCTCTTCTGCAATAGTTGATGCAAAGTTTTGATTATTATCTTTGTCATTTATTAAAGTTAATACTTTTGTTCCACATTCAAATCTTGGATTACCGGATTTATTTGGATCTGGAATAAAGAACGAACCCTGGAAATCTGCTGACAGATCAGAAATTAAATTTTTAGTAACAATAGTAGCATTTGCTCCACTGCTCATTCCTTTAATATTAGCTCCGGAGTCGAAGTAACCCCAATAACCACCACGAGTTTCTTCTTCTAGTGAAACCAAATCTATATTAAGTATATTTGAAGTAGATGAATAAGCAGCATTTAAAGGTTGGTTAGTATAAGGATTTTCCTTATAAACCTGAGTTGGATTGTTATATGGACCATACTTATGATTTGTCTGTGCAACTCTAAAATGCATATGCATCTGGCTACTTGGAATACCAGATTTTACAACACTAACTCTTTCTCCAACTTGGAAAACACCATTTACCATTGATATATCTACTAGTTTTGGTGATACCCATTTAGTTACATCTTCGCCATCTAAGAAAGCATAAAGTCTTGTATTTGGCTTCATTCTCTTAGCCTGAACTGTAATATTTCTAGATCTCATATAAGGAACAAGATCCCTACTTACAACTTTATCACCAATATTAATAGTATCCCACTGTTCAGTAACAGTAGTTCTTGAACCAGTTCTGGTCTTTATACCCATCTCAATTTTTTGACGAGTTACATCTTGAATTTCTTCTGTAACTAAATCTCCAATATATTGACGAGAACGACCACCAGGTCCTTGGCCTCTCCATCCACTTTGCTCTGTTCTATTTTCTGTCTTAACTACATCCCATCTAGCACCAGTCCAATTCTCTTCCCAAGCACCCCAAACAGTTGGACCCATACCAGTTTGTGGGTCTACACCTTCTTGCTCTTGAGCTCTCTTCATAGTTTCGGCAAAATTACCTTCTTGTTTGGTAACTTTTGGTTCCAATCTAACTTGATCCATCCAAGTATCACTAGCTGGAGTTAATTCAAGTGTTCCATTCCAGAAACTAATTAAGAAAGGTGTAACACTTTCAGTTCGTGTCGCAAATGCTTGATTTATATACTCAACTTCTGTGAAATCAAGCATTACAACATCATTCATTTTTCTTACATTATTTCCTTCAATAGTTGCAACAGAATCATCCTGAGAATCATCTCGATTTACTACAGGACCAAACATCAACTGAATTTCAGATGTAAAATGCCTTGGTCTAAGTTCTTTACGTTCTCTGTCAATACTATTCTTAATGCCACCTGCAAGATATTCCTGTGACATAAAGGATGTAAAGTTATCAACATACAATCCAGATTTAAATCTATTAAGACCATCTGCATCAGGAACAAACATATTTGCAGTTTCTGTCTCAAGAAGAGAAAGAGTAGTATAATACTCTAGATTCCTAATTCTATCTTCAAGGACTTTAATATCCTTCATTTGGAATCTCTTATGCTTCATAAAGTCCAAAACAGCTTGTTCTGTACCATAAAGATAAGGTGGTAGAGTTACTTGACAAATTTCTAAAGCATCATCAACAGGTCCTGGTCTTTCTGGTTTTTCTGCAGGAGTTCCGTATTTTACAATAAAGTTTCCACTCTTTGTTAAGAAAATTCTATCAATTCTTCCCAAGTAGAAAGAATATGTTGTCATTAATGATTCATCAGAAGCTAAAATGTTTGTTGGATTTTGACCATCCACCTTAAAGTTTCTTCCCCAGAACTCCAATGGAGATCTAACGCTTTCTGCAACTGTATACGGAGCGACTCTAGGTCTAATATCAATCATATCAGTATTAGAAACTCCATTAACCATTCCAATTGAGTCATATGGGAATGTTTGATAAGAATCAACAGTTACAATATCTCCAGTATCTGTGGATTCATATTTTGCATTTTCAAAATAAATCTTTATTTTTTTATCAGGTGGTGTAGTAGTATCTTTCCTTATTATTTTACCATAATCCCAGAAAGTAGATTCCTGACCTCTTCTATATTCAAATCCCTCTGTTACATTAAAACTTGGTTCAACTAATTTTAATATAACTGCTTCCGTTCCAGATTCTGAAGCAATAATAGTTTCACCTTCTGTAAACGAACTATCATTCTTACGAATATATCCAAGATTAAGATCATCTAATTTATCAGCAACAATAGCAATAGCTCCACTTGTTTGTCCTGTTATAAATTCACCAATTACCATTTCTGCTGTAGTGGCCGAAAGATTCTTAATTGCCGTAAGAGTCATTTTATCTGCTTGAGGATCAGCAGTAGTAGAAGATTCATAAATCGCATGTATCTTTACTATATCAGGGAAATTCAAAGATATTTCTTTATCCTGAACTCTAGTACCAAATGGATATGTACCAAATGTTAATCCATCTTGAAGAGAAGTTGTTCCAATACCAGATGCTTCATTAGTTGATTTATCAACTATAATAGAATTAACTCTTTCTCTTATTTTTTGTTTTACTGTGGGCTTATTTTTTCTTAAAGTAGCAACAAGTTGAGAACCAGTATCTGCAGACCCTAAATCAAAGAACTGAAGTAATGTTCCACCTGAAGTAAGACTCATCTTATCTGCGGTTAAAACTTCAGTGGTTCCATCAGATCTTATTAAAGAATATCTCTCATCATCAAAAGGTTCAAACACTTCATTTGCACCAGATTGAACTTGTGCAGAGAATTGATTATTTGAAATATCAACTTCAAAAGTTCTTCTTATAGTAATATAGGAATCTGTTAGGTCAACTGTAGCAATATTTGTAGTAGGTAATTCAGTATAAAGAGTATTATCCCTAGATTCTGCTAATTTTGTACCAATAAATTTAAAATCAGTTACTTGTATTTGTGATGATGGTAATGTACCAAAACAAACTCCAGTTACAGTCTGAATTTCTTCTACCGTAAAATGACTAGAACCTACACTAACAATTTTAGCCCTTGCAGGTAATTGTGATAAAGGAGTATTATACTCAACTAAAGAATCAACTTTAGCTAAAGGTCCAGGGAATCCAACTCTAGGACTTATTACAGTACTAATACCAGCAGCACCTGATTTTGGACTTATAGTAGCAATACCAACAAACCCAAGAGTTTGTGGAATAACATCCGCACTAAATGTATTAATTCCAGAGACATGATTATTAGTTCCATAAACAGAATCAACATCATTTAAATCATGTGCAGTAACAGCTATGGCAATTCTTCCTTCTGTAATGCTATCAAATGTAAGAGTTTCATTATTAATAAATGTTCCATTTACTTCATAACATGTTAATGCTGTTCCAGCAGAAACTGCATCTTTAAGAAAAGCAGTTGCTCCACTATTATTACCAGTAACATACGTAGGAACAGAAAGAGTAACCGAATCATTAACTACTAGTTCAGTAGTAGTTTGGACATCATAGAGTGCAAGATCCCATCTATTGACCTTATCATTTACAGTGTCATAACTACCAGATTCTAATCTAAAATCATAGACTCTAGCAACACCTACTTCTTTACCTACAAGAGTATTTCTATCACTACCTAATCTATTATTACGTAAACTTACCGTATAAGTATTTCCAATTCCTATTGTAGGTGATCTATAAACATTATTTACTGTTAAAGTTGGTCCAGTATTATATTGAATCGCTTGATTTTCTACAACTTTGGTTGATCGTGGTTTATCACAATCTAAAAAACTAGAATTAGTTGTCTCAATTTCCCATCCACGAACAAATGCCTTACCTGGAGAAATTTGATATAATGCTAAATCATCAGAAGGTGTAGATCCGCCAGAAGTAATCTGTCCTGCTGAATAAACTCCTCTGCTACCCATTCCATCATTTAAAGAATTCTTTAAAGTAACAGTAAAAGGTTTGCAATAATAATCCCCAGATTCTGCATATGTTCTTCTAGCAAGAATTTCTAGGAAATTCATATTATAATCATCAGCAGGCTTCTTAACTGATGTTATGTTACCATCAGATACCTGTGCAAGTTCAACAAAATATCCACCACCAGTAGTAGGTGCCTGAATAGTTACATTTGTTATTTGAGTTGCACTAACATTATTAATCTGTTGTTGAATTATATTTACATTAGTTACGTTATAAGTATCACCACCACCACCTGTAACATCAACCGCATTAGTATCATCGGTTGTTGTAGTGGGAGTATCAGCAGGATTAATTACAGGATTTGGAGCAGGTGAAGGTTGTCCACCAGCATCATCTGAGTAATCTCCTAAACGTTTTTTATATAAACCTGCTGTAATTTTTAATCTATCTGCACCAGGAGCAGCATAATTATTAAATCCCTGAGAATTATCATTTAAACTAGGATCTACATCTGCATTAATTATTTCTTCTGTTACAAATAAACCTACTCTATAATTGGATCTATTACTATACTGATCCAAAATCATAGTTTCTTTATTTACAGTTACAAACTGTCCATGAAAGAAATATATACCTTCATCAATGTTAAAAGATGAACCTGTTATTGATGCATTAGTTGGAAAAGTGGTAGCAAATGGTGTACCTGGCTCTATAGTAGAATTTCCAAGTAAACCAGAAAGAATAGTTTCATTACAAGTTAATTCTTCTCCATCATCAAATTCTTTATCAGTATTATTTCTAGTATTCGAACTCAAGTAATTTATATAAAGAGTAAGAGTTCCTCTTTCAGATTCTTCTGGTCTTAAAACTCTATCAACAACTGCCGATACACCCGAATTTGATCCTATAATTTTTGTTCCAACCAATTGATCAGCATATGCAGATACAGGAACCCCTTGAAAATTATTATTAAGCTGTACACCATAGTATAACTGGTTATATCCAATATTTCCTGGAATTACTTTAGCACCTTCTTTAAAGAAATGCTTACCAAACCTTTCAATCTGATTCTGTAGAATAGATTGTAAAGTAGTTAATTCTCTCGCTTGTACTGGGTATCCAGGTTTAAACAGGACTTTTGCAAAATCATTATCTGCCTGAAAGTCGTCAAAATATGGCGATACGTTAAGATTCGTTTGTAGTGGCATAGTCCTTTAGAATTGCAAAATGACTTTAATGTCTTCTTTTTGGTTCACAGACCTAACAATAGAAGGTCTATTATCAACATATATAATGTCTCCTGAATAGCGTCTAACTTCAGGACCAGAAATACCTTCGGCAAATTCTTGACCAAGGTAATATGTTCTATTATTTATTGAGGTAGAGACACCGGAGAACGCTGTATTTATAGCTAAATTAGAGCCTGTTGAAGGTACAATCGTCAAACTACCACCAGTAGCAGGAGCACTAGTAAATAAATGCTGCTGATACCCCCATTCTGGTTGTGTTTGTCCAGTACCAACAGTGTTAAAACCAGCCATGGTTCTATCTTGCCAATACTTCAACACTCCAGTAACTGAATCATAATTTATAACTCTACCAACTGCAGTTTCTCCTGTACCAATAGTTTGTTCAAAATATGCATCAGGAGTAAAGGTTGCAGTACTGTAACCTGTTCCTGTTAATCTTAAAGCATTACACGCACTTGCTTTATCAAGAGTTAAAAGAGCAGCTCCTGTTGATTGAGGACTATCAACAACACCAACCCTAGCAATATGATTTCCTGTTATAAAATCAGGATTAGTTTGATCATTTTCAATTCGAGAATATAAAAGAACATTCATCGCACCCAATTCTCTATAAATGTCAAATCCATGACCTCCAGATGGAGGTATAATAACATCAAAAGTTGGTCTTGCAGTTGTTCCTGTAGGAACTCCCCCTGCAACTAAATCAACACTACCATAACTATATCCTTCTCCTTGATTAGAAACAGTTACTGATTCGACTTGCTGATCAGCATCAATAACTACCGTGCATTCAGCCTCAAATCCATCACCCTTAATAGGAACTTTTGTATAAGTTCTATTTGCAGTTCCGACACCAACACCTCTATTAGTAATGGTTACAATTTTAATAGAACCATCTACAGCATTTTGTCTTATTGGTGCATTAGCAGCACTAGTTCCCCATTCTACTGGAACTGGAATAAAATCACTAGATTCAAATTTTATAATATCACTAGGTTTAATAGTATAAAGATATTTCCATATATAACCATCCCCACTTGCACCAGCAGTTCTAGGTTCTAAATCTGTAAAAAGTGGCTGATCTAACGAAGGTCTGCCATTAGGATTGTCTGGATCCGTACCATTTTGAAGACATTCATAAACTCTATAATCTTCATTAATAACAAAAAATGTTGATGAATATAGATTAGTTGCACCAGAAACTTTTGCAGGATTAGATCTACTAATATCAGAACGATACATATCATAAGTTGTACCAGATGACCATAGCCTCTTTGGAACAACTTGCCTAACATCATCTGCATTAATTTTCTTTAATGCAATCATAGTATCCCAATATTCATTTTCATCTTGAAAATTATCCTTAGGAGCAGGAGGAGTAGTATCCCAATCAGAAGATATATCAGTAGGATTAGGTAACCCAACAAAAGAATATAATGATTTTGTTGAAGTAGTTACTCCAGCTACAAAGTTTTTCGCGTTTAATATTCTGATTTGGTCAGTTATAATGGCGGCCATTTTGACAGATATTTTTCTTTATTTATTAAAGATTTTAGGTATAATTTTTATACTTCAGTGGTTTGTACCTTTGGACCACTGCAGATGTATGAATACCAGTACCAGATATGGATGTAGTTATTCCATTATAACCACCAACAGTATCTGTTATGCTACTTGCAGCAATCCCTACACCATCTAAAGTATAGCACTGGAATGAATTAATACCTGCTCGTGAAGGTAGAGTAATCAATCCCCAACTATAATTACCATAGAAATCAGATGTTCTTATTCCCACAGTTCCATACCAACCTGCTGGAGTTGATCCAACACCAACAGTAACTCTTCTTACATATGTAGATATACCCAGAACAGAAGTTGAAATACTAACTGCTGCAGTAACCTTATAAACATTATCAACAAAGTGAGTTCCTATTCCATAAGTATTAGATCCATCCAAGGAAATCATTGATGTCGTTGCAATACCTACATTAGAATCTTTGATTATAAAGTAATCATTAACACTCAAAGAACTCAAACTTAATCCAGTTCCAACATAAGTGGGTTGCCTCAAATAAGAATCGTAGGGTATATGTAAATCAAACACAATTTGATTACTAGTAGTAGTTCCAAACCCAACAATGACACCACTATCACCTACGTAACTACTTACTGGATCCACTTCATCAACTGCTGCTGGTGGAGAAATAAGAACTTGAGGTGTCTCCTGATTGCTATATCCCCATCCACCAGATGTTACTGCAATACCAGATATTGTTCCACCAGCACCAATTGTAACTGCACCATAAGCAGTCCAAGTAGTACCAATCCCAACTCCTCCTTGAAGTGATCCAGTAGCACCAATAGAAACCGTTGCAGTAGTATATCCCACACCACCATCAGTAACAGTAATAGCAGATATTGTTCCAGCAGTAGAAACTGTTGCAGTTGCAGCAGCAGCAATCTTGGTTTCTTGTCCAACAAAAGTAATCTTATCTTGGAATGCAAGACTAATTCCACTTTCATTATTAGGATCAAAGAATGGTCTTATATTATCAACATATATTGCAGTTGAACCTACACCAACTGTTTTAATAACATAAGCACTAGGATAAATGTTTGGTTCATATAATTCTCTATCTTTACCCACTTCTTGCTCATTAATAATTCTATCTTCTGTTTGACGAACCCAAACAACAGGTCTCATTAGATTTTCATCCGTAGTATTTCCTGGTCCAAAATAAGGAACTGTAGTGACAGTATCAGTAGAATCTACTCTTGAAACTTCTCTTGGATCTTCATCCATCCATGCCTGTTGCATAAGACCTGCTTTCCAACTAACTGTTGAATCAGCCTCGATCATTATATCGTCTCCTGGTTTAACAGTTTCCAGAATTTCTACAGAATTAACATCTACACCAGCAGTTCCTTTATAGAACATAATCTTACAAGTATCACCCAATTTCGGTGCTTCTGTAAATGTTAATAAACTACCTCCCTCAAATGTATATGCTTTACCTGGAATCTGTAGAATGTCATTAACAAAGATAAGTAAACAATCTTGAACATTAATCTTAGATCCTTTAGCAGATAGAATAGACAAAACTGCTCCATTTTTCTTGATTTGGAAAGTAAGTTTTTCTCCATCAAATAGATGCTCTATCTTATCAATCATATCTAATTGACCAAAACTCCATGCAGTAAATTCGTCACTGAATATTTCATCAACAGTAAGCTGGAATTCTTTAGAACCAAAATCAGCAGTGGTTGGTATTCCAGTCAATCCACCAACTGGGACTGTTAGAATTTCGCCATTACCATAACCATATCCAAGATTTGTAAGGGCAAAATCAACTACACTAGATCCCTGACCAACAACAACATCAATAGTAGCAGTAGTTCCTACTCCAGTAACTGAATCAGAACTATAAATCAATGGCATATTAGAATAAGAGAGTGGAGCATCAATCTTTATAAGAGGTGGATTAGTTGATGTATGAATACCTAATGTACCTACTCCAGTAACTGAACTAATACCCGTTATATAACCATTATTAATAATTGCAGTAGCAATACCAGTAAAGTAAGTTGCATCCTTACCTTGTGAACTAATTCCAACATTTACAGTTTGAATCCCTGCTCTATATCCAGAACCACTATTTCCAATACTGATTGATGCAATTGTTCCAAGACCAGAAATTACTGCAGTTGCTCCAGCAGAAACTAATGGTTGATATCCAAATCCTTCAGTAGAACCTACAGAAACTATAATACCACCAACTGGGAAACTGGATATACCTACATCATCTTTAAGTACTTGTGGAACTCCAGTAAAGGAAAGTGTAGTAATTCCAGCAGTATCCTCAAAGGTATAATCATAAGTTTCACCTCTTCCTTGAACAATACTATTAACTAAGATGAAAGCACCTGTAGATATTCCCACAAAATTAGATCCATCAACTTTAAGATCAAAATCTTGTTTTGTTCCATTAAATTCATTAGAAATACTATCAATAACATAATTGGAAGTATATGGTTCTAATGTACTGTCTGTAACTCCAGAACGCATGAACATTCTTCCTTGGAAACTATATCCTGTAGATATACCAATCCAATCTCTGTCATCAGGTGCATTAGTATCACTACTCATTGGAGTATTTCCAACAGGAGCATCTACAAAGTTTAAAGTGTTCTCGACAATATTATAGGCACCAATAACTTTAACTACCTTAGTATCTGTAGCAAATCCAGCAATCTTACTACCCATCCATCCTCTATCTACTCTAATAGCATTAGTAGCACCAACACCAATTGCAGTAATTTGCATTATCTCACCAGTATCAGCAGCACCAACACGAATCAAATCATCTGCAAAGAAAGATGTAATTCCTGAGAAGTAAAGAAGATCATCGGTAGTAAATGTAATTTGAGCAAGATGAGTAGTAGTTGCTGTTGCTACAATAGGAGATTGAATAACATTATTCAAACCAATAACAACTTTTGGATTAGCATCTTTCGCAGTAAATCTATGAGATGAACCAATACCAACACTAGTGAAATTCAAATGTTCTGGAATAGCTTTAAGAGCATTTTCAGCACTAGATGCTAATCTTATAGTATCAGCATCAACTTTAACAACAAATACACTTGAAGGTACTTTATCAGTCGTACCAATACCAACACCACCAGATTCTCCAAAAGAAGTAGAAGCAATTCCAATTGCCTGAGTAGCACCAATTCCTGCATGAGTATAAGTAACATTTTGCCCAGTAACAAAGAAGTGGTTTGGTAGTGTTATAGTACTTGATCCTACACTTACAACAGTAGAAGCATTACCAACAAAATCTCTATTGAAAATTTCTTCCTTATTATGAGTTAATGGGAAGTCTCTCTTAATGTCATTTAAAGTTCCTCTATAGGTTGCATAATTTGTTTCAATAGTACCATTATTAAACTCAATAGTATCTTTATCATCATCCTGTATTTTCAATGCATTCATATAAGTATTGACCTGACAGGCAATATTTGCATTTGGTGTAAATGTTGCTTCACAATAAGAAACACCACCCTGATTCTTCTGCAATCTACTTCCAACAGTACCTAACCCAGCAAGGGTTTCCATATTTGCCCACTCAGTATCATAAGCAGTTCCAATTCCAGTTTCTTCGCTATAATCTTCCAGAACAAAGAACTCACATAATTGATGTTCAGTATTTGTAGTATCAGTGACTTGAATTATGAAATATGCACCATCATAACCATCAACCTCAGGATTAAATTGAGTTGGGAAACTTCCAATACCAACAGGAACAGGAGAACCAGCAGCAGCAATAGTAGTAGTCCTTGATTCAAGAAGAGCATGTTTCATACTAATGGTTCCAATACCAGTAGTAGTATTTCCAATTGCTACTTGCATAGTATTAACTATACAAGTGGTTCCAATTCCAGTATTTGGATGGAAATCAATCTTAACAGTTCCACTCTCAATATAAGCAGAGTAAGTTCCAAATCCTTGAGCAAGATTTTGAGAACTGGTAACCATTTCACCATATTCTAGTAAATCAACAGTAGTTCCATCATGGAGAATATTAAGTTCCTCAAATTCCCAATCCTCACTATTAATTGTTGATCCATCTCCACCAGCATCTGGTGTTATACTAACCAAAACTTTAGCAGAACGATATGTTGTAGCAATACCTACAACTGTAGTAGTTGTTGCAGCGGCAACTTTTGTACTTGTTGAATCAATATAAACACATCCCAGACTTGTAGTACCTATACCAAGATAATTGTCATCCAAATTATAAGCTAAAGTAGTAACATAATAATCATTCTTCTTATACCTTGTAGGATAGAAAAGAACTTGACCTTCTGTACCAGATACTTGGAAATCAAATGAACCAAGATCATAAACATTATCAATTTTTGCATATTGGTTAATATATCCAAAAGTACCATCATGAATAAGGTCAACTATCATTATTTGTCTTTGACCTGTATATCTTTGGTCTTTAATTAATGTAAAATATTTCTTTGCTCTATGCTCAGTTAGAGTAAATGTATCAACTATGCCGTAAATAGTTGGTCGTGGATTACTATTAAATGTTCCACTAAAATCATCTATAGTAAGAACCCTATTAGATTGAGAATCTTCATAATCACTAAGAATTCTATTTGCAAATATAACCTCATCTGATAAGATAGAACCACCTTGTCCTTGTGCTCCACCACCAACTCTTCTATAATTTTCTTTAACTAGATCAAAATCTGCTACCGCATTTAGATTTCCAAAACCAATTATTTCATTAACTGCTTCAATAGCAGTTGTTTCGGTATTCAATCCTACATTCATCATACTCTCATCAGTAGTAGTTTCTAACTGATAATCAGAGAATTTTTTAAATCCTAAAGTATGATTTAATGTACTTACTGGATCAACCCAAGTATCATAATCAACTTTAGACTTAAGTGAATAAGAGAAGTTTTGATAATAGAAACTATCCTCAATTTTCTGTAATGGGAAATTCAATACTCCAGAATCAGTTTCCCATCCGTGGAATACCTTAGACCATGCACCAAAATTAAGATCTGCTGGATAAACTTCTACTCTATTAGCACGTCCATGAACATGTGATGATTGTCCAATAATAACATCACCTTTCTTTAATTCATCAATAGTAGATACTTTTAATAAACCAACTTTTTTATCCCATCTATCAACAGTACCAACTTTTCCATCCACAGTTCCATCATCTACTTTTACTATTTCTCCTTCTAAATAATCAGCTGGATAAACCTGAATATTAAATATTGGCCACCATTTCTCTGCTACAATTCTTCCAGCAGAACTAGGAGCATGGAAAACACCAGGACTTTCTCCATCCTTTAAATAATCCTTAAGACTATAAGCAACCGTTCCAATTCCTCCAATATTCTCATCAATTGCAATTAGAGGGAAAGTATTATAATTATAACTTGCAGAATTATATCCTGTTCCTGTAGATCCTACTCCAACACTAATATTTTCAATTAAAACTCTATCACCCAATGTAAATGGGAAAGATCCAGCCGTAGTATATCCTACTGCTAAAGTAAGAGTTACATCTTTAGTAACCGTATTAAACCCAACAGTAGCAATTCCAACTCCATTAGTATTCTCTGTAGGAATAATATAAGGTGTAACATTATGAATTCCATTAGTATTTCTAAGAACTTCTACTGTTTGAGTTTTAAGATCATACTTAGCAGCAAATTCATCTTTTAACTCATCGGTCTTACCGTCAAAAAGACGTAAATTTGGTGGAGATGAGTATCCCCTTCCCACAGAAGTAATTCCTACATGAGAAACACGAGCAAATTCTTTTATTGTTACAATTTGTGGTAAAGCAACACTAGGTTCTAATGTTTTATCTGAAGGGAAATTATATCCAATATTCTCAATTTCTGTTTTAGTGATTCTACCAATATTTTCACTGCTTGCTTCTGCTATACAATACTTACCTAAGTTGGATTGAATGCTCTTAATTCCAGGAATTGAATAGTAATTGTTACCGCCATCAGTTACTAAGAATTCTGCTATAGGTCCAAAAGCAGTTGGTGAATTAGTTTTATATGTTAAATCGGAAGTAGTACCTGCATATGATACTTTTTCAGGATTTGCTGCTAATGTATAAGTGAATGTATTAGTTGATCCAACACCAATAACCTGTTTGCCATTATAAACACTGAAATGTGAATTAATTTCATGTCCATCAAGAACATCTTTATCAATATCAATTTCTGCTTTTACTGTAGGTAGATTACTTTCATATACAGGAATTAATCTATAGTATAAGGTATCTGGAACATCTTTATTAACAGTTAATTCAAGTTTAGCATCTGTATCTATTCCAATTCTACCAGATTTTTTAACTTGGAACTCTTTAGTACTTGGATTTTTATTCCATTCTTTTTTACAATCATTATCTGCAAATAATTGGAAATCAAATGCTGGATATGATATTGTACCTACCGTATATGATAATGAAGAATCTGAAAGATCAAAAGTAATAGTAGAATCTTGATATACGTCTATTGGTGGATTTATTGGATTTAAAGTTCCACTGGAGGCACTAGCTCCAATACTAACAACAATAGGCTTATGTCTAGTAGCATTATAATAAGTACTTGATAATTTAAAATTATTTCTATCAACTGGGACTACATAATAAATTCTCTGATTATCTAATCCATATGTAGAATGATCAGCTCTGTCTGCTATGTGAACAACTTTCTCAGCTTTAGTAAATCCATGATCAGTTACAGTGAAAGTATTAGTTGCTGTAGTTATTCCAGCAGTAGTAAATCCAACTGGATTAATAGTAAGTTTCCTATTATAATCATTATATTTTACTGTAACAATACCTGAATTATCTGGATTAACTCGAACAATAACAGTATCTTTTGGTTTTAATCCATGAGTACCAGAAGTACCAACTGTTACCAAATTCCTTTGAAGTTGTCCAGTAATAGTCTCAAAGTTATTATTAAAACTATGATATACTCCAGTTCCTATTCCGGTAAAGAATAGTATAGAAGAACTATTACGATGTGTAGTTGCTATACCACACCAACTTCCAGCTTCATTTATAAAGACCTTACAAGTAGCAAGTCCAAGTTCATCTTTTGATATTCTAGCAGTATAAAGAGTTTGTCCATCAGTTAATGTTGTTCCAGCACCTGCCCAATTTTGGAATGCAGGACTTTCTCCAGTTGCTCTAGTATCACCAAAGACACTCAGAGCAGCACCTACGACCCCTGTGGCAGCGGCAGACACCTGTGATTTGCAACATAGGAGTTTGACATTAGATGATGCTGCTGCTTGACTAGTCCTCGTTGTAGGCAGCACTGGTGGTGTAAATGCTGTAGTATAAATTGCTTCTCCATTAGCATATCTCAAGTTAGAGAGTTTTCCTCTAAAATACCTATCTTGAGAAGCAGAAGTCTTATGAGCACCAATATGAACTACAGTACCAGTACCTGTTCGAGTACCACTTAAAGTACCACTTGCTTCAATTACACCATTAATAAAGACCTTTCCAGCAGTGCCATATAAAGATGCCGCAACATGAGTCCATTGACCTACAGGAACCATCCCTGCTGCAGTTGTTATGTCAAGTAAATCAGTACCAGCATCGTTTTCTACTAAAAGCCTTATATCACCAGCATTAGTGGAATTAATTGTCAATCCAATATTAGAAGCACTACCTACAGAGGTATTGAAGATTTGCCCGATTAATGTATTTTGAGGTTGTACCCACGCTTCTATGGTGAAATTATTACTATTACCAAGTTCATATGCACTATCTGTACTGGTCATATAATCACCAGTACCGTCAAATAATACAGATCCTTGTATATCAACAGTAGTACCAGCAGCAACTATACCACTTCCATTACCTGGAGAATATGTCAATACATCATTAGTTTGATACATGTGGTTTTCAATCCACATGGTTCTAGTGGGAATAAAGACTCCTGTTCTTCCAGCTCCGGCAACACCATCAACATTACGACCCACATTCGCAAAATAAACAGTTGATCCAATACCAACACCAACACTAGTTCCTACTCCAACATGATTTATAGGATTGAAATAACGTTGTTCATTAAGTTTATTGTCAGTGGTTGTTTTATATCCAGCATTAATAATAAGTTTTCTAGGATCATCATATAAAGTAGTTCCTATGCTATGAGCTACACCTACAGTACCATCCCATGCTCTTATAACTCTTATCCGTGATAATAACTTATCTATGTTTAAAACTTTAACTCTTTCAGTACCAATTCCAAGAATATCGTTCTCTCTAATATTTGGATATTCAAGAATTCCACTAACATTAAGGAAAGTAACTATTCCAGTAACAGAAGTACTTCCTAGTCCTGTAGGATTACTTGTACCTAGACCAACTAATTGTAATAAATTAGTTGAAATTCCTACTTTATATGATCCTTCAATATCAGCAGAAGTTGTAGATAATCCAGAAACAGATATTATATCTTTAGGTAAGAAATTATGGGGATTTGCACACCAACCAATCCAATCACCATTTGCTTTTTCAACAGGATAAAACTCAACACCAGTAATAGTGCTTGTCGCTACACTTACACTTGTAACAACATCTCCTTCGAGTAAAGAAACTTTAGCCTTTGCACCAGAATTAGGATCATGCTCCATCTGCAAGATTCCATTCGCATTAGTAAGACGGGAACCCTTTCTAACGGCTGCAGTATCATTATTATCAAATATAACTGTATCATCAATTTGATACATCTTTCCAGCACTAGTAATACCAATATTTTGAACTTGTCCACGAGTAGTAGAAAGAATATCTACTTTTTGCTTTAACTTGTTTGGTATATAAGCATATTTGTAAGTTATATCATCTTCTATCAAATTATAAGGTTCAGTATTCCTAAACCAATTTTGTGTAGTGAGACCAACTTCGTCCTGATTTGAATGAATATCAAAATTAAATGCATTAGGAACTGAATGGAAATTCTCACCAATTAAATATGGGAATTTTGGTTCTCTATATTCTAAGAAAGGTCCAGCAGATGCAGATACTGTATCAACTGTAGCGAAATATGCATAGGTTCCATTTGGAAATTCAGGAGTAACACAGAATCTTCCATTATTTTGATCAAGAACTGTTTCATCATTTACCTCAGTGTAAGTATAATCATCAATGAAAAATCCTTCGGGGAAAAATACTTCAGATGGTCTATTGGGTTTTAAATCAAGTTTATACCCAGACTTCATTTGCTTAACTACACCACCTCTCCTAGTAGCATATCCATATGGACCATAAATGGGATTTCCATCATATGCCCATCCAATTATAGGTGAATGTCCTATAGAAGAAACTTCTGATCCGTTTTGTTTAGTTAAATCATTTTGTCCATATAAAGTATTACCATCCTGATCATTTGAATAAATGGATTCTCTAAGTATTCTAGGAGCATATAGATGAGTATATTGAAGTCCAATATTACCATCAACTATAAATCCATCATCTCCTGTAAATTGCTCCCAATGTTTCCCTACTAGATTAACACGCCATTTCTGAAGATTTGCTTTAAATTCTGCTCCTCCTCCAGGAAATTCAAGGAAAGCTATTGCATTTTGTTGAGTATATCCCTCACCAGGTTGCAGTACTTTAATAGATTCTATTTTACCATCTTCTGCTAATATTGGAGTAGCAACACAACCAAAACCATATCCATTTTGCTCTTCTACTACTACATCAGGTGGTGAATTATATCCTCTACCAGGATTTTCAACTAAAATCTCAGCAATTGCTCCATCAACAACAACAGGATTTAATTGAGCTTCTTCTCCAAAAGATAAATTAATAGATGGTTGTCTCACATAATCCATAACAGTAGAATTGCCATATCCTACTCCATTCTCAGAAAGATGTACTCCAGTTACTGTTCCTCTAAATATCGGTTGAATTTCAGCAGCAAAACTTACTCCATCTGCAGGATGTATTGTTCCTACTGCTGTAGTACCATAACCAACAATAGATGTTATACCAATTTCTCCTTGCACATTAACTTCGATAGGAGGATAATTGAAGAATTGAGTTCCTATACCAGTTGATTCAATATTGATAAATTGCTTACTCTGATAATAAATATCATAATCAATTGTTGCTATACCAACGTTAGATAATTTAAAAGTATCACTATCAAGTTTTGTTAGTATATAATCAGTATTACTACTAATTCCTTGCATTCCAAAGCAACCTTCACCCAAAGAATATCTAACAACTTCTCCCGATTTATATCCGTGGTTTTTAATAGTAATTACATTATTAGAAGTATTAACACCAACAGGATATAAAGATCTTTGTCTATAAGTATATCCTTCTCCTTGATTAATGACATTAACTGAACTTAATACCATTCTTTTATGAACAGTATCAAAAGAATGATTTCCAACACCATAATCAGTAATAGTAATAGTATTAATTCCTAAAATAGAATCTCCTTGTGTTGGATATAATTTAATAGTATAAGTATCCACAACACCAACAAAATATTTGGAATATGTGACTAATCCAACAATACCATCCTGACCATCAGTATTGTAAATTACTGGTTCTTCAGGTCTAAGTTTATGATATGTTGAAAATCCAATTGTAGAAACTGTCTCTCCAATTCCTATTAAACTTACATTTTGAGCACTAAAACTTATTGAGTACTCATTGGTTGCCATATTTGGAAGCGCATATGCTCCTATACCATTACCACCTGTAATTGTTATTATTGGTGTTTTGAGATAATCAGCTCCTGGATCTTTTACTCTTATTTGTTGTAACTCGCCTTCTACATCTACGAATCCAGTAGCTCCGATTCCAGTGATATCATCAATATACAAAAGTGGAGGATCGATAATATCATATTCTGCACCTGGAGCTAATACCTCAACTTCCTCGATTTTTCCAGAATACACTAATTGTTTTGATTTATAATTTTCAACTTCAACTCCATTTATTAAAATACCAGTAGCACCAGGTAAAGTCTCAAATGTTTCAGAATCTTGTATTGGGGTTTGAAGAGATCTTACTATTTTTTGCGATTCTAAAGATTTAAGTTTAAACTTATAGGGTTCTATTTTGTTCTTGGTAACTGTTATTTCATTATCAGTTATAATAAAAACTCCATTAGAAATATCAGCTATACTTTTCGCTAATCTTATTGTATAAGCATCTAATCTTTTTACAAAATATAAACCTTCATCGAATAGGTAAGAATATGTTACAATTCTTGTTTGAATTTTACCAAAAGAATCATAATAAGTTTCAGCTTCTTTTTGTGGAGTATACCAAACAGCATCTCCAGTATAAAATCCATGATCTAAAGTAGAAGTTATTGTAAATGCACTTCCTGCAGGAAATGTTCCATTAAGATCAATTTGTCTGCTTGAAACGTTAAGTGGTTGAGCGTTATAGGAAGGGATAGATGGAGAAGCAACTAAGTAATCACTACCTTTTTTATATAAATTTTGTACGTTAGTTGAAAATCTTGATGCATCTGGAAAAGTATTAGATATAGTTTTTAAGAGAACTCTTTTAACGGTATATGTATCAATAGTGGCAAGATTTCCCTGACCCTTTATTATAAATGATATTGGAGATTTAATTTCACTAATTGTAGAAGTTGGTCTCTCAAGAGTATCTCTTCCTACTAAAATTACATTATCACCAACTCTAAAAGAATGTTCTGTTTTTAAAGTTACTTGATACGTTTGATCTGAAGTATCAATTAATTCAATTTTTTTAACGTTATATTGGGTTGCAATATTATAAAACCAATTAGTTCCTTTAAAACTTTTTTCTTTAATACCTAATGTTTTAATTCTTGCAACATCACTATGCGAATAATAGCGATTATTCTTTCCATAATTAAGACTTTCAAGTACAGAACTTAATCGTACTTTAATGATACTACCATCACCAGTATTTGACGCAGCATAACAATAAGTGTTAATTCCAACATCTTCTGCATCATTAATTATACCAATAACATCACTTACTCCAAAGAATTGATTTAAATTTTTAGATGTATAAGAAACAATTCCCAATTTCTTATCATTATATCTTACAGATAATTCACCAGAATTAGGAAATCCAACAGTAGAGTCCACATCAAAGGTGGTAGTTCCTGCAGATACTTGTCCAATTAATCTAGTTTTTGGATGAACAGCAAAAGTACCATAAGTTGCACCTTCTACTCTAGAATCTCTGTTATATCCAGCATCTAAACTAAGTTTATAATAAGTTTTTGCAAGTCCTACATTTATTTGTTCTACATTCGTAATTGGAGCATATGCTTTTTCAATAAATGATGGATTGCCATAAGGATCTTGAAATAGAGTAGAATTCTCTAAATCCATCGGATCCCCTTCTACACCTTCTACTACAAAGTCATTAGTAATAATATAATGAGCATTTGATGGTGTAAAAAGAAAATCTCTAGGTTTTATAACCTTTACGTCTTCGTTATATAATGCTTTAAATAAAATCTGAAAAGAAAGATCAGTTCCTTTACTTCTATAAAAATCTTTTGATTGTTTAATAAAAACATTCTTATTTAAATCTTTATGTAATTTCCTATCTTCAAAACCAGGTAAAAGTTGATGTTTTGTCTTTAATAGGAAATCTTTAAGGAAAATATTACTTAAATTGGTTATTGTAGACCCTCTTTCATGATCAGCAGCTATAGTAGAGTTAAAAACTAACTGATCTGGATGATCTGCAGCCCTATATGAGGTAATACCACTAAATCCTCTAACACATCCAGTAAAACCTGCAGTAGTAAGTCCAGTATATGTAATTATCTCATCATCAATCTTTAAAAGACCATAAGTCTCAGGAAATCCTGATGTTCCTGATGGATAATTGGATAAATCAACAGGTATCGTCGTATCAGAAAATATAACATCAGATCCTAATCCAACCTGTTCAGTTAAACCTGTTAAATTATCAATTTTTACATATTGATCAATATTTTGTATTAAATCAGCAGGAGCACCTTGAAATTCTTGAGAGATGTAATAACTCTTAAGAAATTCCGAAACTAATGGAAATTCTGTTTGAACATACGTTGGAAGCTGATTCTCAACAATGTTTTGAAATTGGACTCTTTTTTCTGCCATTTTATACTCTTACTAATGCTCCATTTTGATAACTTGAGCTTACAGTGTAACTTCCACCAGCGGGATCCAATCCAGATGAAATTTCGTCCACAACTGTTTCAAAAGTACTGCTACCAATATCTAGTTGCAAATATAAATCCTGTAATCCAATTACATCGTTGGATTTAGGACATATTGACAATTCTATAATTGATTGTCCATCTCTAATTTTACCAGATCTCACAATAATAGGATGTATAGTTATAACCCCAGTTAGGTAGTTAATTCTACCAACATTCCGTTTAACAATTCTAGGACTCGTTGAATTCACATTTGGAAGTGTGAATAAGAAAAGAGATCCCGTTGCTCCAGAAGAATTAGGAATATCAGAAATATAAACTGGATCAGCAAAACCATCAACAAGAAATTGACTAGATTTAACGTTAAATCCAGACATATTCTTAATATGGAAAGCATTACCAAATCCAATAGAATATTCTGTCACTTTATTCAATATAACTCTTAAATCCCTTCTCATTTGAACTGTAGTGATGTTAGAAGTGATACCTTCTTGGCTTTGGTCAACAATATTTAAAAATTTACTGTATTTAAACCTAGCACCATATCTATTTAACTCAGTTGATTCAGCGTACTTAGTAGCAGCATTTTGAACTAAAGAAGAAACCTCTGTTCCAGTTTGAGCAAGATTTGAGTTGTAATATATCTTCGAAAATACTTCAATATAGAGATATTTAAGATCTAGGATTTCAGGAACGATTCCAGCAACAGCATATTTCTTCAATTTCATCTTAATATTCTCTTTGATGATATTTGGAAGAAAATCACCCGTTCTTGGTTTAATACTGATGAAAACTTTCCCATATTGGGGTGGAACTAACTCTTCACCACCAAAAACTGAAATTGACTCTGTTTCGGGGTAAATTCTTGCTGGAATTAGTGATTCATAGTCCTGGGCAGACACTGCTCTATTTTGTGATGCATATATTCGTGGAGCAAACTTCCTAATTGACTCTACACTCTCAATATTTTCCCCACCAGTCGAAAATTCATTGGTAGTCATCAAAGAAATACCAGATGTTATGCTATAAAGAGTTGCATTTCTATCATAAGTAAGAGTTCCGGCAAAAGTCATCTGACCAACCCCATTACCCGTATCACCATTAGAAACAATGTAATCAGCAGTGATATAATTCCCTTCTTCTAGTGCTTTTCCAAAAATACCGTCTCCAAAGAACAATTGATACCTTTCATCTTCAATTTCTTGTAAATAATACGCTTTTGACTCTCTATTAATATCAAAAAGACTAGTTTGAGTGCTATACTTGGTTTTTCGTGTAGACATCTCATTACTTTTGACATTTACAGCAATTAAATCAGTGTCAATGCCAACATTTGGTAAAATAAACTTTTGATTTGGGTTTCTAGTGCTATATGTGAAGTTACTACTTAAAAGAGTGCCCTCATAAACCAAAATATTGTCAAATTGAGCAACATTATTGTAAACTGGAACGGTAATATCCTCTAAAATCGAAAAAACATAGGATTGATTACCAAAAGTTCCGGAAGTTGTTGATACAGCACCTTTTTTAAGGGTTACTGTTGATGGAGAAGGTATAATATTAGTAGTATCGACGAAAAAACTGATTGCAGACCGTGCTGCTTTTCTAGAACGAGGTAAATATCCAATATTTCTTGCTAATGATACTATATTTTCTCTTAAAGTGGCACTATCGATGAATACTTCATTGGTTGCCATGTTAGCATTATATGAAGTAATATAGGTATTATACGCTAATAGGTCTAAAACAGTTGAAAGGTTGGACCCCTCAAAATCATAGTCAGTAAAATTTGCATTTGTTTGCAAATAATCTGTAAGAGTTGTTTTTATCTGGGCAAAATCCAGATTTGCAAAATTAACTAATGCCATTTTACCTATTTGATTCTAAAACGAATTCTAACTGTTGTGGTGGAACATCTGCTCCTATAATTTCATATACAATCATTACGTCAAATTGATTATTCTCAAAATTGGGAAATGCCTCTACAGAGGTTAAATCAACTCTAGGTTCATATGTGTTTATCGATTCAGTAATTTCATCAACGATAATTGATGCTGTTACGTCATTTATATTTTCAAAAAGGCTTGCAGTTATTCTAGAACCAAACTCTTCGTTAAAAAATTTCTCCCCAGGAAGGGTAAATACGATATTTTTGACCGAACGAGCAATTGCATTCGCATTTTTAAGTGCAATTAGGTCATTAGATAAAGGATTAGCCTGAAAACTCATACTAATATCCTTAAATCCTTTACTGATCCTTTCTATAGGCATCGAAAATGATTAATATTACAATTATATATTATTTATTAGGGATTTTTAACTAAATTTTCTTAATATTCAGCTAAAGGAACAGATTCGGGGTCATATTCGAGGTCAAGATCAATATCTTGGTCAAAATTATCGGTTTTTTTCTCATAAAGGTCATTAGAAACTCTAAAATCGTATTTTTTCGGTGTCATTGGATCATTTGAAATCTCACGAAGCATTTTTTTCTCTAAATTTTCCATTTTTTTCCAAAATTATCGTCTCTGAATCTATCTATACGAATAAA
>VTLG01004276.1_pt1 | contig 27519 bp, 6 predicted proteins | sample 4694571 | NCBI WGS metagenome assembly VTLG01 (sample SAMN12604809, study PRJNA352737) | marine metagenome | biome: ENVO:00000447; feature: ENVO:00000209|ENVO:00000569|ENVO:01000036; material: ENVO:00002151; isolation source: viral sequences binned using virsorter ...
CTAGGTTACCAGTAGCAGCAGTTGCGAATAGGACATTACATGACGTATCAGTAGATTCGTCAGCGAGTGTAATGGTTGTTGCTATCGCAGCAGTGCCTGAAGTATCTTGGTTACCAGCAGCGTTAACGCCTGGTAGATTAATGTTAGCAGACCCATTGAATGAAACTCCACCAATAGTTCTTGCTGTTTCTAAAGTTGTAGCAGTATCAGCGTTACCTGTTAAGTCTCCAGTAACGTCACCAACTACTGTCCCGACGATGTTTGTTGCCGAAAGTGTGTTAGTAGAAGGATTATAAGTGATACCAGCGTCAGTATATACAGTCTCAGCAGTAGCTGAACCGTTGTCAGAGTTGACAAATGTTGGATAATATGATGCATTGCCAGATCCTTGGATAGTCTTGACCTGCGTTGCTGTATCAGCATTACCAGTTAGGTCACCAGTTACATTACCTGTTAAGGTTGCAGTAATAGTGCCAGCAGCAAAGTTGCCTGATCCGTCTCTTAGGACTAAGTTATTCGCAGAGTTGGATGCTGTTGAAGCAACGTTAATTGTTGTGTTACCAGAAACACCATCAGCATTGGTAAGTGTAATACCAGAAGATGCTGTAACAGCTAACGTGCGTTGTGCATATGTATTTGCAGCAGTCCTTACAACGTATCCTGTGCCAGACATTCCTGCTAAAGCAGTAATATCATCATCAACGAATGTTGTAGTAATGCTTACATCTGCACTACCGTTGAATGAAACGGTACCAGAAACAGCTCCAGCAACAGCAATGCTTCGTGCTGTCTGTAGAGTTGTTGCTGTAGATGCATTACCAGTTAAGGCAGCAGTAATTGTACCTGCTGCGAAGTTACCAGATGCATCACGATTAACAACTGTAGATGCAGTATTTGCAGTAGCAGTTGTCATGCCATCTAACAAGTCTGCGTTTAGATTGTTAATCTTATCTGTTGTTGGAATAACAAGTGCAGGACCAGATGAAACCTGTGAGATGATTTGACCATCTACTGTTGCAGTCCCATCAACATTTAAGTTGTTGTCAATATCAACTGATGTACCAGCACCAGTTACATTAAGTGACCCAACTCTTAAAGCACCATCGGTGCCAGCCATTACCTCAGCAGTATTTGTAACTGTTGTTAGGAATGTGAATTGTTGGGATGATCTATCGAATCCGAAGAAACCAATTTTCGCTGAGCCGTCGTAATAACGGAATTCAACACCACGATCCTTAGCGTCGTCAGACGACGGTGCTGTGTCACCACCCAAAGTAATAATAGGGTCGTCGAGAGTAGTGACCGTGCTGTTGACAGTAGTGGTTGATCCATTTACAGTAAGGTTACCTCCAACCGTCATGTCGTTGTGTAGAGTAGCATCTCCTGTGCTTACATCTACCATAAATGCGTTGCGTGTATTTGCAGCATCATATACGATAAAGTCTCCACCAACGTAGGTGTTCTTATCGATTGTTGCACCACCAGCAACTTGCAATGCAACTGATCCATCTGCTAGAGATGTTGCTTCGTCTGTATTACTTACTACTAAATTACCTGATATATCTGCACTGTTGTTAAGGTCTAAACTACCTGTCAACTCTGTATTGCCGTAGACTCGTGCCCCGCCACCAACTGCTAGGTTTTTAGCTAATCCTATACCACCAGAGAATCTTGCAGCACCATCAGCAGCATATGATCCTGTTAGAGTTTGCTCTGTGTTATTAGTATGTGTGTTGACACCTGATGTGCCAAATGTATCGTTAATCTGTGTCGCATCACCAACGGTTAATGTACCAATAATGTTAGTGTTACCGTTGTCAGTATCAACTTCAAACTTAGTAACAGCAGAACCGTTTTGGACCGTAAGAGTTTTATTAGCATCGTTAATTAATACACCTGATGTGATTGTAACTGCTTCATCTACAGTAAGTGTGCCGTCAATAACGGTGTTACCAGTTGCAGCAGCAATAGTAAACTTGCTTGTGCCAATATCAAAGTTTCCATCAATTCCTACAGCACTTGTTACATCTAATGTACCAGCTATTACTGTATTACCATTGTCTGAATCGACAGTAAACTTATCTGCCCCAGCATTATTTTCGATGGTAAACATCTTACCATCACCATTGATGTTAACGTTACTTTGGAAAGTAGCATTACCATCTACATTTAAAGTCGTATCAAAATCACCTGCACCATTTACAGTGAGGTCACCTGCAACAACTGTATTACCATTGTCTGTATCAATAGTAAACTTGTCAGCAGCTGAATTGTTTTGTACTTTAAAGAATTTGTTATCTGCGTTGATAGTAACATTGTCTTGGAATGTTGCTCCACCATCAACGTTTAGAGTCGAATCAAAGTCAACTCCATTTGTTACATCAAGAGTACCTTGAATCTCTGTGTTACCAGAAGCACCTAAGACACTAAACTTAACTGTGTCTCCAGAGTTTTTCTTACCAACGAAAAGACCTTCGCCAGATCCTGTAGCACCAATATGTAAATTCTGAGCAATACCTCCACCACCATACACTCTCATGTTAGAAGTGTTATGTGTAGCATAGGTTGGGTTGTAAGCAACACTACTACCAACCCTAAACTTATATCTTACCTGCAACCAGTTCCGTAAACCCCAACTCTCTGTACCACTATCTCTCTGGTTGAAGTTACCATTTAGATAGATGTCATTATTAAATAACACATCCTTAGCAAAGTAACCACCACCATCACATCTTAATGCACCATAGTCACTACTCTGAATTTCATAAAGGTTTGTGCTGTTGTTTAGAGCAACGTCAGGCTCATCAGTTGATTCAAAGTAAACTAAAGATGCTACGTTTAGATTAGCATTAGCATCGATGTTACCAGTGTTAGTTAAGATACCACCAATCTCAACATTACCTGTTGTAGTATGGAAGGTTGTTTTAGTTGTGCCACTACCATTCTTTAATTCAAATGTCTTAGAAGCACCTTGGAATACTATATTATCATCAAATCTACTTGTAGAGTTGGCACGGAATGTCCCATCTACATCTAAAAGTCCACCAATATTAACTGCTTGTCCAATACCAGCACCACCTGATACTACCAAATCTCCAGTAGTGTTAGATGTTGAGTTAGTATTTGTTGTAAGTTTTAAATTACCAGCGATGATCCCTGCATCTGTTCCAGAGAATACTTCTGAGGTATTTGTGGCATTGTAGAGGAAGGAGAATGCTCCTGTATGACCTCCAAGATCAGCGGCCGAATCGTCGTAACCAAAGAATCCAATTCTTGCTTGAGAGTCATAGTATCTGAATTCAACTCCTCGATCCTTATTGTCGTCCGAAGTTGGAGCAGTATCACCGCCAAGAGTAAGAATAACATCATCCACCTGCATAGTAGTGGAATTAACTGTTGTAGTCGTGCCATCTACTTGTAAATCTCCATGTATCCTACAGGTACCAGAAACAGCTCTATCATCACCTGGGTCGAGGTGTAGAGTAGCACCAGTTGATCCTATGTAATCAGCTTGGAATTTTGCCCCTTCAACATGTACCTTACCATTAGTTCCTTCAGTTGCTTTAATATCAACTAAATCTTCTGCTGTAATATTAAGTGTGCTTGATCCTGCACCAGCGTTAGTAACACCTAAATTAAGTGTTCTGGCATTACTTGAATTCTGTGTAGACTGAATAGTGAAATTTCCATCACCAGTCTTGTCTATAGTTTGTGAAGCCCCTCCGTCGAAGGTAACGTCTGGATCACTGAAATAGGATCTGACGTTGACATCAATCTCTCCAGCACCACCATCACCCGTATTATTTGCGCCAAACAGTAAAGCACCACTTGTGTTATTAACCTTGACATAGTTAAGATAGTTAAAACCTTTGTTTGCTGTAGCAGCAGTCTTCTCACTGTCTAACGAGAAGTCTTCCTTCGTGTTGCTATCAGAGAAGGATATTTTATTGTTTTGAAGTTGAGTATTATCAACACCAGCAGCAGAAATGCTAACATGACCTGCTGCTGATACATCAAAATCTTCTTGAGCAAAGGAAGCGAGTCCTTTTTGTTGTGTTGTAACAGCACCCAAGTATCTCCACGATCCAGCATCGCTAGTATCTGAATGAGTTGGTGCCCCAGCTCCTGCCGAAATACCCGCAATGGCTTGATAAAGCTTCGATGCGTTAGTAATCTTATCGTCTCTGGAATAGGCCGTTGCTGCATTATATGCTGCTGCTGTAGTTCCTTCTACTGCTGTTGCAATAGGAAGTGTTGCTGATGCTGTTAGTCTACCATATCCATCAACTGTATAGTTTGTAGCGTTAACAGTCTGTGATCCACCAGCAGATGTTAATGATGCTGCGTTATATTCAGCAGCAGTAACAGCAGTTGTAATTAAGTCAATGGTTGGGTTTGCTGATATACCACCACCATCTGAAATTTGAATTCTTGTAGCAGTACCAGTGATAGTTCTGGTTGCCATAGTACCAGCAGAAGTCCTAGAAATTAATCCAGTAGTTGTTAATCCTGCAACAGCAATCAGATCATTATCATATGGTTGAGCAGATGATCCCTCAACTGTACCGTCGAGACCATATGCAGCAAGAGTAGTTGGGTTTGAAGCATTTGTAATTCTACCTTTAGCATCAACTACTACTTTAGTATATGTCCCAGTAGGTGTTGCTGTGCCATCATAATGAGGCAGAGTAGAAATAAGTGAAAGAGAAGTATTAAGCGTTAGGTTTGCACTACCATCAAAAACACCAGTAGCAGAAACGTCATCAGCTAATTGAAACTGTCTGGTTGAAGCAAGTCTTGAAGCAGTAGAAGCATTACCAATAAGCGTTGAAGTAATTGTGCCAGCAGCAAAGTTACCGTCGGCATCTCGTTGTACTAAAGTATTTGCAGTGTTTGAAGTTGATTCAACTGGTCTCTCATAACGTAATGAGTTCCATGCTGTTACACCATCTCCGATTTTAAATCGACCAGTATCCAACTCTATACCTAACTCACCTTGTGCTAGTGTAGGGTTGGCGTTTGCCCATTCTTGGGCACCACCTCGTCTTAATTGAATTCTATTTGCCATTTTGTTAGGACAACGCTAGTACTTGCTTCCAAGTTATTTATGTCATTAAAAAGGGGGACTTACTCCCCCGTGACTATTTCGTCTGTTACGTTAGTGTTTTCAGGTTCTTCTGGTTTCTCTATAAAGTAATCCAGTGTCTCTAAAGCACCTTGTAATTTCAGGGCAGTAACTTCATTTTCTCTAATTTTTGCAGCCAATTTTTTGTTTTCTTCTAGCAAGGCAGTATACCTTGTTTGAAATTGTGACTGCATTTCCTCTTGGGAAACCTTTTCAACTGGTTGGTCTGTCATGATCTTTAGCTAACGTTAGTAATAAGGATTTAATTTCACCCAATTCAGATTTTAACTCAGAAACATCATTTTGTAAAGTGTTAATCTTCTTTTCTTTAGCCTTCTCAGCATTTACTCCTGCCATGTATTTTATATACGCTGATTGAGTTCCTAAATCAACCCCTCCAGAGTCGGTATCTTTAAACCATCCCTGTAGGTCTTTCACTGGCACTTTCATTAGATTGCTAAAGCGATTCCTCTAAAGTCTTTAATTACAGGACTGTATGCTTGACTTGGTGAAGCAAATACAATCTTGATCTGGAATTGGTCAAACGACAAACCAGAAACCTCATATTCATAATCCTTAAACACGTAGTTATCAGTTGTACCAGGTACTATCTGATTAGCGGTAGGGAAGAATTCAAACCCGAATTTTTCAATTGGGTCAGTGTTTCCAGTTGGACGCACTCTATATAGGACTCTAATAATAGCGTTAGTTGGGCGGAAAGCCGCAAACATTGCTTTAATAGCACCAGAAGAGTTTGTCAGTGTAGCAGTTCTTGTTATATAAACTGCTTCATGCTCATCACCAGTAGAAAGTTTAGCAGAATCTGTATTACTTGGGTTATTAATTCGGTTAGAAACTAATACTGCACTCATCCTATCAGTATCAATAATAGGAGAAACGTTAGTTGCTGTTGTCTTTAAGTTTAAATCTAACCTTAAAGACTTCTCACCACTCAATTCTTCAGATTCATTAATCTGTGAACAAATCAGTTTAGGTGAGGTCAACTGATTGTTGTTTTGTATTAGAAGGTCATAGAAGATTCCATCATTTGCAAAAGAACCAGATAGTGATGTTGCACCATCGTTAATAGATGTGCCACTAATGAAGTTTGCTCTTGCTGTAATAGAAGTCTTAGGTAGAATCATCCTCTGGATTTGAGGAACGATATTCTCAAACTGTAAGTTTTGAGTAGCAGTTGCATTTGCACCACCACCTCTAATACCTACATCACCAAGAGATGTAACTGCAATTTCATAAGAATCCAATGTAGGATTCTGAATAGCAGCATGTGTCTTATTCAATTCTGGTAAAGGAATACCATCAAGGTTATAACAGGACACTACAGACTCATCTGCATGAGATGCAGCAGTTGTATTATCTTGTGCTCTTGCTTGAATAGTCATTGTCTTACCATCATTAGAGATAGCAGAGTATGACAATATTTCAGTACCAATCTTAATGAATCCTACGTTAGATGCACTAATTGCTTGTCCATTAATTGTCTTATGGAATGCACTAGCATCATTAACAGTTATGGATGTATCTGTTGCTGAAATAGCAGCAGTTAGATATGTATCACTAATCTCAGATATCAAACCTGTCAATGTGACATTGTTTGCGATGTCATGCATTGCATGATTAGTATGATACACCTTAATCTTCCTTTGATCAGTAGTATATGTTGGTGTAACGTCAGGGAATGCATCAGAAATTGCTCCAGTCTCTACAGCGTCGCCAGATGGAGTGAAGACATTAACTGTTGCAGTCTTACCACTTTGTCCACCTGTTATAACTTCAGTTGAGTTGGTAAAGTCATCAGATACAGATGTTAATGCAAACGTTGCTGCACCACCACCATTATCTGTCCAAGTACCTACAACAGCAGTTGGAGCACCAGAGGAGTTACCAGTAATGGTTTCTCCAACAGTAAATGCACCAGATGCACCTGTTACAGTCATTGCACCTGTTGTCTTAGATGATACGATACGGTTAGTTACGTTACCACCAGCAGAAGAACCTTGTGCAAATGTACCTGAGATATTATCTAATGTAATAGCAACACCAGCAGTTAAGGTTTCAACTTTAACAATTGTACCTTCTGCAAGGGTTGTCTTTTGATAAACTCTAGCACCAACAGTATATGGTAGTGTGGTAGAGTTAAGTACTAAACGAATTTGAGGTTGGAAAGTTTCAATAGGATCTCTTCTCAGTGCCAATACACCTTTATTACCAACACCTAGTTTAGCGTTGTTTAATGTAACCTGAGTATTACCACTATTATCGAATTGTGCTCTATAGATACTAAACTTCAAATCTTCGTATTGGTCAGCAGTCCATGTAGATGCGTTTTGTGATTTGAATAACACACCAGCATATGGCTGCTCAGATATAGTCCTGTCTCCAGTAATATCTAACTCACCCATTCGAGATATCCAAACCTGATATGAGTTGGAGTCAGAGAGCAATACGAAACAATGCTCTTGAGACTGAGGAATATAAACTGGTGCTCTGAATGTAAACTTAGTAGCAACCGCACCAACTTCAGATAACTGAACTTGTGATGGGTTTAAAGTTGTATCAGAGAATGGAAGAATAGTCTTCGTAGGATAACCATTTTCCATAGTCCTTATCTGCATTGAGATAGGGATGTTTGTATCTTTTGTATTGAAGTAAACGTCAACAGAAGTTAGATATACACCACCTTCTTCGTCACAAATAAATGATTGTGCAAGAGGGTCATACCAACCAATCTGTCTTGTCTCTGTCCTAGTGGTATTAATAACTCTTTCTTCTGTTACTGTATCACGGACAACTTCAGCATTTCTTATAGCAAGAATATTTTCTTGGACTGTATTTAATGTACCTGTTGCTGAGTATTCAGTTTCAGCAGATGAATCTACTGCACCAGCAAGTCTACTATCTTCTTGAGATGTAGTAAAACGTAATGTCCTACTACCAGTAGCCCAACGTGGGTTAGTATTTACTGCTGGATTTGGAATAAAGAATGACCCAGAGAATTGACCTAACCTATCAGAAAGGACTCTTCTATCTTTAACAACTGCTTTAGCACCTGAAGCACCTGTTAGAATCTCACCAACTTGCATGTTACCATAGTAATCACCAACTGCTTGCTCTGCAAGAGAGTCAAGGTCGATGTTTAGATATGCAGTAGTTGATGCATATGATGTAGCAGTTAAAGTATCATCGTATGGACTGTATTCAAACTTATCATTAGGTGCTGCAACTTTGAATCTTACACCACTTGTTTCACCTACAACGGTTTCTCCAATAACAAATGGAGTTGAGTTTGTCCTAGCATCCACAGCAGGATCCTTAACTAACTCAATAATCTTAGGCATTATATAACCATCTATATTTGTGCCATCAAAGAATGTAAAGAATTGAGTCCTAGGCTTCATACGGACAACATTCACAGCAAGGTTTCTTGACCTTACCCAAGGTATAGAAGTAGTTGATATAATTCTATCACCTTGAGATTGTCTATCAATCCTTGGTACAACTCTAGTCCTAATACCTTCTCTTGACTGACCTGCATTAACTCTAATCGTAGTAACTCTGTTAATACGACGCATACCACGACCATCCCATACATCAGGTCGAGGTGACTTACCAATATCTTCTGCTATCCAATGCTGGTTATGTACAACCTCAGAGGAAATAACTTCTTCATCACCACCCCAGTTAGTCTGCCATGATCCCCACTCAATAGGTAGCATTCCATTCTGGTCAACACCTAATTCACCAGATACTTGTTGGAAATCACCCTCAGTTGGGATAACTCTTTCAGGTAGTCTATTAGTATCAATCCAATCATCAGATGATGGAGTTAAATCAATACGTCCAATGTATGTGAAGACGTTAAATGGGTTAACGTTTTCAACTCTGGAAGCATAAGGCTGGTCAATGATTTTAAATTCTGTATAAGGTAACGTGATTAGTGGACCAGTTACCTGATAGTTTGTTGATAATGTAGTATTAAGTATTAGAGCAACGTTAGTTGTATAGTGAGATGCTCTGCAAACACCTTCTCTAAAGTCTAATGAAGCACCAAAATCTTCATGGGATGTATCTGACTTACTATGATCTGCAAAGTCATCAACAATAAATCCATTTTTGAAACGATCCTTACCAGTAGAATCTACAATAGTAGTATTGAAAGTATCAGTTTCAAGCATGTTGAGTGAAGTATAATACTCAACTTGGTCTAATCTACGCTCAAGAGCACCAATGTCTCTCATAGTATAGCGTCTATTATCAGACCTCTTAATTACGGTATCGTTATCATCTCCAAATCCATATGGTCTATGCTTAAGGGTAGCAAGATGCATACCATCTTTTAGAGTATCTGGGTCTTGTGGTTCAGATGATGACTTACCTTTAACAATTTGGAATTCACCATTAGGAAGTAAGAATATCTTATCAGTCCTAGGTAGATACCAATCAAAGTCACAACGGAAATCACTATCTAACTTAGGAATATCAAAGATAGTAGAGTTAGTTGTGCCACCAATCGTGAATACTCTTGACTTAAAGTCAAAAGTAGAGCAATTTACATATGCAGGAGTATTAACTGTACCTGCATCACTATAAAGATTCTTAGCACCTGGTCTCCAATCTAAGTAATCTGCCAAGAAGTTGACATTAAAGAATGGAATATCTGTATATGCTGTATTAAGATATGATTGACCAGCAAAGTAATCACCTGTAGAAGAATGCTGATAGAAATCACAAACAATCTTCAACTGACGAATTGGTCTTGAAACACCTTTCTTACGAATACATCTTGATGTATCGTATATAAATCCTGTCTGACCATCTTCTAAGTAGAAGTTGTCAGTAACAACTTTAGATCCTTTAACAACTGATGCTGAACCGTCATTGATAATACCAGTAATTGCATTTCCTGCACTATCTTGACCAGTAATAGTTTCACCTGGTACAAACTGAGTATCACCAACATAAACAAGACTTAGTTTCAAACTTGCAGATGCAAATTCAACAACCTTTGCTCTTGCTGCTGATGTTCTACCTGTAACGATAGTATTAGTAGCAAAGAATACTGGCTCAACTAGAGTTACACTTGGTACAACTGCTTCTTGATCATCATATGATTCGTAGATAGCATGTAATCTATATGCATCAACTAAACCTAATGATATATCTTTATCTTCAATTCTTGTGCCATACAGTGTGGAGAATGTCAAACCATACTGAGGCTTATCGAGACTTCTGATTGTCTTATTAACTTTCAAGACAAACATCTCTTTCATCGATTTTGTCTTCTTAGTAGTTACGTTCTTAGATACTGTTGCTGTAACTTTAATAGAAGTAATGTTTGTTAGGTTAGCAATCGATAGAGTAGTCCTATCAGATGTTGTGAATGTGCAATAACCTACACTACCAGAGTTAGTAGTGTTAATAGCAAGTTGGTCACCTACAGGGTGTGTGCTATTAGTACCTGCTAATACAGTAATATTATAATGCTCTTGGTCTAATGCAACAAACTGCTCATTCTCAGGTAGAGTTATTGATACAGCATTTGAAGCAACAGTTTGTGCATCAAATGTCCTTCTAACAATAGATGATTCGTCAGAAATACTCTTAATGTATTTCTTAGGCATTGGACTGAATAGGTCAGCATTATCAATACCTTGTAATTTACCACGGTATCTAACCAATACTGTATATTCTCCAGCAGCAGGGGCAGCACCACCAGCACCAGGAGTTACATTAGCTTCCTGATTACCATAGTTAAATATGCTAGCCATACCAGTAGAACTTAAACTACCTGGAGTTACCTTATCAATATCAACATACTTAGTTGAGCTAAAGTAAACTCTATCACCAGGACGTAAGTCAATAGCGAAGTTAGAGTTTAAACCAGTAATCTTTTCAGAACCACCAGTAGCATCATAAGTGAATGAGTCACCTTCTAATCTAAGAATATCTTCAAGAACCAAGTCAGCAGTAAATTCAACTGCACTTGTGCTCTCATCTCTTGTAAGTAACTGACGAGTGTCAGAGAACTTATAACTATGGACATCAGCAATGGTGTCAACATTTTCACCATTAAGTAGAAGCATCTCTCCTTTTACGAATGTACCTTCTACTTGATATAAAATCCAGTCATCATTAGATGATACTGTGTTAACAATATATCCTCTTGCACCAGATGTACCACCTACAAGTATTGACCCTTGGTCAACTGACTTAGCAGATGCTAGAGTAACCAAAGTAAACATCTGTACATCAAAGATGTTTATTTTATATTTGTCATCAGGGTTACCGAAAGTATTATCAGGATCTTCAACATGCTCAATAGCAGCAGTACGAGCATATCCAATAAGATTACCTTGCTGGTCACCAGGAGTACCTGAATAGGTATCACGCAACTCAATAACTTGATAGTTATTTTGTACAGTAGAACCTGTTAGATTAGGGAAACCATACATGTTGTTAATTCTTGCCCAGTTACCCAATTCAAATGGAATAATTTTGTTTTGTACTGAGTCTGTATCCCTTGGTTTTTCTAAGTCAACATAAGTTGGGGATAACGTTTTAATTCTATAACCTCTAACATAAGCAAGACCTGGACCTAACTCTACTGAAAATAGATTCTCAGCAGCAGTTACACCACCAGAAGTAGTCTGACCAGTAGTATAAACACCATTATTAAAACCATCAGAGAGGTTTTGTCTCATGGTGATCTGGAAATCAGATACAACATAGTTGCCAGATTCTTCGTATGTCCTTAATGCTAATGATTTCTCTAACTCATCATAAGCTGAACGGTCAACGAGTTTCTCAATCTTAGACCCATTGATACGAAGCAATTCAATGAAATCTTTATCTGCGTCGTCTGTTAAAAGTTTCTTATTTAATTTTGTGGTTATTCGGAACCTGTGAGCACCAGGAGCAGCATAGTTAGATGTGCCAGCTGCGTTATCATTAAGGGATAAGTCATCTTCTGGGGTGATGATAGACTCTTGGATGTCAAGTCCGACTCGATATGATGGGGTGTTTCCATATTGATCTAATAAAATATACTGATAAGGTACGTCTACAAAGAAACCACGAATGTAGTAGACACCTGTTTGGACATAAGCAACACTACCAGTTTGTAATGCAGCAGTAGGAAGTAATTGTGCAAATGGTGAACCAATCTCAATTAGAGTTGTACCAAATGTAATTTCCTTCTCTGTAATTAACTGCTCGTTATTGGAGAATGTTCCTTGGTCATTTTTTGTACCACCTGATTCGATATACTTAACGTAGATAGTAATATATCCTTTATCTGAATCGGTAGATGAAATACTATATAATACTTTTGCTCTAACACCAGATGTTAGACCTTCTATAATTAAACCGTCTAACTGAGTCCTATAATTCTCAACTTCTGCTCCTAGGAAACTCTCCTGTAGCATGATACAATCGACATTCAGGTCATAACCAACTTGACCTGGAATAACCATTGCACCATCTTTGAAAAGATGACCACCAATGTTTTCTATCTGGTTTTGTAAGATGGACTGTGAAGTAGTTAACTCTCTAGCTTGTATCGGGAAGCCAGGGCGATATAACACTCGATAAAAGTTTTTACTTTTATCAAAGTCGTCATAATAGGGAGTGACGTTTAGGTTGGTATTCTGTGCCATCTTAGAATTCTATTACGATTTTAATGTCTTCGATTTGGTCGTTTGCACGACTAATGGATCTCCTGTTATCGATATAAATGATTTGACCATCGTTGGATTTAATTTCAGGTTTTGCATAACCATTGTTAAATTTCATACCCAAATCATATTCAGTATTGTTGATGGTACGTGAGGAGGAATTAGGGACGGCTGGGAAGTTAACATCAGGAGCACCTGCTGCACCACTCGTCGCACCACTAATTACGTTAGATCCATCAAATTCATTAAGAGTACCAGTTACTTCTGGGAATATACCATCAACTGCGTTTTGATAGTATTTCAAAAGCTTTGTAGTTGCATTCCATGAAATGACTCTACCACGAGCCGTAACGTTAGTACCTCCGACTACTCTTGTCTGAGTGATGATTTCATCAGGGACGTAGTTACCTTGGAATGTAGGTGAGAAAATAACTGCTTTAGCTGCTGATACAGTTAAGTCAGCAAGTAATTCAGTTGTGCCGAATTTTAATGGGTTAGTGATAAGACCAATTCGACGATAGTCATTATCTACAGGGAAGTCACCAGCACCCTCATCATATGAGAGTTTGGCATTAATCATTACCCTGAACGCTCCCATCTCAACCACTGGATCATATCCATGACCACCAGGAGGAGGAATGATAACGTCCACCTGACCGCCAGTACCAGTACCAATACCTGTAATATTGTCAATACTAATTTTACCAAAGGTATAGCCAGTACCACCAGAAGTAACAGTAGCAGAAATAATGCGACCACCATCGACGACAATTGAGACACGACCACCAGTCCCATCGCCGTTAATAGCAACATTGTCATAGGTTCCATTGTTATATCCTGACCCTGCTGAGTTTATCACAACGGTATCAATTTCACCAGCCACAGCATTTGTCTTCACCGCATCATTGGTGAAAACAGGCATATAGTCATTACTAAAGAATTTTAAAACGGAAGCAACAGGAATAGTATAAAGATACTTCCAACGATAGCTATCGGCGGTAGTGATAATACTTGTTGAAGTGCCTGTTGGCTCCACTGTGGAAGGTTTACCATTTGGGTCGGATGGACTTGTACCGTTATATATGCACTTATACACTTGATACTGACTGTTTACAACATAAAAGTCAGAATCGTATAGTTTTGTAGCACCAGATGATGCTGTTTTACTTGGTGAGTAATCATGACGATACATGTCATAGGTGAAACCTAGACCACCAGTAGTTTGCTCAGGACTTACCCAGTCGATACGACGTACCACTTGAACCGTGTCGGCAGCTAATACACGCTTCAGTGAAATCATATCGTCATAGGAAGACGAAAATTCCAAAAAGGAGTCTACTGCTTGTGGTGGTGAGTTTTCATCATCCCAAGCTTGAGGTCTACCAATAAAGATATAAACCCTGTCTCTAGTTGCTCCAGCATCGGAATCACTCTGTGTCGATATTGGACCTTCGAGTGCTTTAATGAATTTTTGAGCAGAAAAGATTCTAAATTGATCTGTTAATAACGCTGCCATTTAACTATAGGTACTTAATGTCCTTTGTCTATTTATCAAGGTTACTGAGTCCTTGCTATTGTTTGGAACTCGATGCTCTTAATTCGATAAGAAGCACCACCGTTTCCTACCAGTTTTTCACCACCTAAAATTGCCTGTGCAACTGCTGTTGTGCCACTTGAAGGGGCAGCAATTGTTATTGTTGGGTGAGTATTATATGTATTGTCTACAGTCTGTTTATATCCATAACCACCATTAGTTATGGTTATAGATGCAACTTGGTCTCCAGCAGCAGTTAAAACTGCTGTACCTGTTGCCTGTATATCACCAATAGTTTCAATAGTAACTCCTGGTACTGAACTGTAGTTAGTACCAGCATTCTGTATATTGAAATCTACAATAGTTCCTGTATCAGAGAATTTATACAAGTAACCAGCAACACCAACATTGACGTTACCAGTATTAAATGGAATTATATCTCCAACTTGTAATTTACCTGTGCTTGGGTTCCAAGATACTACAGTCCCCTTAACACCAGATACATCACCAGTTACTACTTCATTAACTGCATAGTTGTTACCATTACCATCATTAGCATCAATAGTAATTTCCATTAATGCTGTATGTGGCACACCTTCATTCAATGCACCAGCAGAGGTAATAGTTGCATACTTAAATGGTATGTCAGCATCCTTAATACTGTCACCTGCTTGGAATAGGGTTGTGTTTGTGCCACCCTGTGTTTCCTCAATACCATAAAGTGAACTGAATATACCACCTTCAAGTGATATTTGGTTTTCAAATTCTGTTCCTGTATTTACTAGGTCAGGAATACCGTCTCCAGCACCAGAGTTTTCTGCAATATCTTGGAATTTCTTATCTTGTAATGTTGTAATAGGTACTGTTAATGTAGTAATAACATCACCAGGTGAGTTTAATACCACGTGTGGTTGGAATCCTGAGTTAGCAGAATCAGCAACACCAGCATCAAACTGTACAATTGCATCTTCTGTAGATGGAATACCAGCATCAATGAATGCTAATTCATCAACTTCAAATGCTACAAGTAATTCTCTTGTCTGAGCATTCCAGTCATATACTTTTGCTATCTTGTTCTGGGCATTTTCAACCCTTCTAATTACTCGGTCACCAACATTAAACTTATAGTTTGAAGTGCCATCAGATAGATTCTGTCCACTATCAAGAATAACACGTTGGTCATAGTTGAAATTAAGACCTCTTGTTACATTACTAAACTTCTCTCTCGATTTGGAAGAGTATGAAACTGTCTCATTTCCAATAATTAATTTACCTGAACCTGGATATGCGTCTGTAGAATCAACATATATCTCAGTCTGACTAGCAGTCATATTTGCTAGTAGTCCAGTTAGATAGAATGCTGTAGAGTTAAGTGACTGTCTAGCAGCAGTCTTCCTCTTAAGATTAACTAACTTAGTAAAGATAACATTAGGAGCAGAGGTAAATCCTTGACCTTGCTCTGTTACTGTAATACCAGTAATTTTACCTTGACTTACTTGAGCAGTTGCTCTAGCACCAATACCGCCACCACCAGTAATTAAAACATAAGGTGGTTCTTGATAGAATTCACCAGAATTTACAATACTAATAGATGTAACCTTACCTGTAACATCAATCTTTGCAGCACCTTTAGCGTTTTGTCCACCACCACCTTCAACAATTAGAGTAGGAGGAGTAGCAAAACTTCTACCTGGATTTAATAATGCAAGACCTGTAACAGTTTGGACGGTAGGAGTTGCAGTAGCACCAGTACCTCCACCACCTAAAATCTTTGCTTCTGCTGTACCAAAGTAACCATCACCAAATTTCTCCATCCTAATGTAAGAAACTTTACCAGCATCAGCACCTGTTCCCAATACAACTTCACCTGCTGCACCACTAGGAAATTCTGTAGGTACATCTCCTAGAGTATCACCTTCAAATGTAGGTACTCCTCTAAACTGAGGACCAATTACATAAGGATAAACAGGGTTACCTGAACTATCCTCTGTCATAAAGTAAGCATAGGTGCCGTTTGGATACTCTGGAGTAGTAGCAAATCTACCATTAAACTTATCTAAAGTTGCACCAGCAACAGCAGAATCCCAGATATAGTCTTGGGTTAGGTCACCCATTAAGTAACCATCTTGGACTAATCTAAATCCCATATCAGATGTTGAATATGAGAATGTATAAAGTAGTCTAGGGCAATCTGTTCTGGGAGCAAATGTTAAACGTCTTTGGGTTGCAGCATTAAATCCTGAAATATATTCTGTATATGTCTTAGCAACTCCATCTAACTCATAGGTAACACCTTCTGTATGTAAGATTGAAGTATCACCATTAGAAGTACCAGCTGCTTGCCAACCATTTTCTTGTGTGCTTAATAACAGGAAGTTACTATTATTAGTAGCATCATCCTGATTGAAAATATATGTCTTACCTCTGAATAAATTTAAGAATTGTACTTCACTACCACCAACATAGAATTTGCCATTAGATACGGTAATAGTCTGTGTTACTGTAGATGCTGTAACAACAACAGGTCTAGCACCATCAACCTCTACACCAGTCTTTAGTCTATATCCTGATACTTCTCTAGCAACAGTACCAGAAGAATTATATCCCCAAGGTCCATAAATTGGATATCCATCATAGGACATACCTAAAATCTTAGAATGTCCATCTGCATGTCTACCATAGTCAGGACCAGTAGCAAAGAAATCTGTAACGTAATAATTATTAGTTGGTGTAAAATTCTCTACTGTAGGATCAAGAATCATATATCCTTCATCACCAGTATACCCAGACATATATCTGTGGAACTTACAGTAATAATAGATTCTATTAGTCTCATCAGCATTCATCAAGAAGAGTGGCATAAACTCATTCTCGTAATCAGTTGCCCAACCAGCATCTGATCCAGTGCTATTTGTGTATAGTGTGCCACCATTTAACAGACCATCTTGTGTGGTACTGAATTGCATTGGGTGACCATGTGCATGTGTATCAGTAGGTTGATTACTTGCATCAGACTGATTCCACTTAATTAGATAATTTCTTTGAACCTTAATGTTTTCAGGTGCGAGATACCATCCATTAACATCAAAACTACCAAACTCAGCAGCATCAGGTCCAAAATTAATATAGAAAAGACCATTAGGGAATGTAGTAGGGTCATTATTAATGGTCATTTGGAAACCATTTGCACCTAACAGATTATCTCCATTAGCAAATGTACCTGCTACTAATCTTACATATACTCTCTGGACAATACCAGAACCATTTCTAACAATTTTTGCAACTTCACATGTTGCATTACCACCAACTTTTTCAATAAGTCTACCAACTTCAACATTTCCCATCGTCTCAGAGACGTTACCAACAGGAAGCATTAAGTTGTCAAATTCTGTTTTAATATTCCAAGTGAATGTTTGTATGAAACCATTTTGAAATGGTCCATTCTTCAATGCTAAATGATTGATTAGTTTATTTGAATGATAATAATAAACGTTAGTATCAACTGCACCACCATAAACATCACTATTTTTAATGAATGATGACTTTACAGTATCTAAACTGAATCCTACAGGGACATCACTATGTCCTTGTCCCCATTCTGGAGTATGGAGTAACACTCCATTTGCCATAATACCCAAAGCCTTATTCTTTTGGTCAGGTCTTGGTTCAGCAGCAGGTACGTCCTTACCACCTCTATATACGAATGCTTGATTGAAATTTCTATCTACTAAAGGTCCACCACCTGGTGCTCTTTCTGTACCATAGTCAGCAGGTTTTGGATGATTATCTGAGACAATAGTTAGTCTGTCTGTTGCTCCTGAAAATGATGCTGTTGTCGTTGACTGCGGATTGCTTTGCCATATTCTATTAATGTCAAATGACGTAATAACGTTTGGCGTATCAGAAGTTGGTAAAATGTTGAGTCTGAGTGGATCATAACCCCTCCCTTTGCTTAATACCCGTACATGGACAATCCTACCCGACGCATCGTCAATGATAGGATAGAGTATTGCTTCTTCATCTGGTGTGCCACAACCAGTAACAGTTAGTCTTGGTGGATCCGCAGAAGTATAATCCTTCCCTCCTTCCAAAACTTCGACTGCTCTAACACCAAATACTTCGTTGAATAATGGTTTGATAGAAGCACCAGAACCAGGTATCGTCCTCGCCATTTATTAAGTTACTACGTTGATTGTACCGTTCATCAATGCATGTAATGTGCATTGGTAATATAGAGTTGTTGGAGCATCCATAGGGACAGTCCAATATAAAACTGTGATTCCACTACCAGTTTGACCAGCAGTATATGGAGTCCCAGCTAATCCAGTTGTGCTCTGAATTCTGAATGGGTGACCAGCACCTTGGACAGAATTATCAAATGCATAAGTTTGTCCTCTCTGGACATATAACGTTGGGTCATTTGTAGCAGCAGAGAAACCTGGTCCAGCAAATGTATAATGGTCTGCACCATCAGCATTCACTTCCCACCAAGTAATTGGACTACGGGTTGGTACCCAGTTTGTGCCGTTGTAGAAGAGTGAATCTCCTTGGACAAGACCACCAATATTTGTATCAGTCAAAGCAGCAAATGTTGTAGTCAGAGTTCCAGAGAAATTAACTGTCAAAGTATCCCCAGAAACGGCTGTGGTAATGTTTGTACCACCAGCAATCGTTAGAGTATCAGATTGTGTATTAGCAGTAGTGGATCCTGAATCACCAGCAACTGATGCCCAAAGGTTAAGTGAGGATATACCTGAGTCATCATCAGCAGGTGCCCACTTACTTGAAGAAGAATTCCACTTTAAAACTTGATTATTTGTAGGTGCAGCAGTATTTGTATCAACGTCAACCAAATCATTAACACCTGAATATTGTGTCAATAATTTTGCTTGGGTAGCACCAACACCACCAGCAGTAATATTAATGTTTACATATGGATTATCATCACCATTAACTGTAAAGAAATATCCCTTATATGATGCAGCAGCAGGAGAAGCAGCAAGTGATGCCCACTCATTCTTATACTTTACTGTAGTAGGGAAATCAATTCCTCCACCAGAACCCGCAAATGTATTGGTAACACCACCAACGCCAAGTGTTAAGTTACCCGTGCCATTCGGAGCGATATTGATATTTCCATTACTTGAAGAAACAATACTATTACCGTTAACATCCAAACCAGCAGTGAGGTTTGTATAGTCAGATGGAAGAAATGTCGATCCATTATATCTAAGTACCTGTCCTACAGCAGCATTGGTAACACTAAGTTGCAACGTAGTGCCATTACCTATACCAGTGTATATTTCGTTAAAATTGTCATTAATCTTGTCACCACCAACTCTCAGGGTATCACCCGTGTTGTCGTTAGCTGCAGTACCAAGACCTAGCGTTTGTTTAGCCATTTACCTTACAATTTTTAGTTATTTATGGGATTATCTCAGGGTCAATTACTTCTTCACCATATTGACTTAAGTCTGGAGCAGTCCAATCATCAGGGACTGAAGTATCAACCGATATACCAGGAGCAGAATATCCACTTCCTTGGTTAGAAATTACACACTCACCAACACCAACCAGTGCCTTAATCTGTGCGTCAAATCCAGAGATGGAGTCAACCCTTACAGATGGTCTAGTTGTATATCCAGATCCAACAGAGGTAACTTGGACACTAGCGATAGACCCACTTGTAATCGTTGCAGATCCAACTGCGTCCTTACCAAAGACTGATCCGAGATAGTCGAATGTGATTAGAGAGTTAGAAGATTCAATAACAGCAACTTCTCTGTCTGAAGTCTCACCTTGAATGTCAATAAAGTCACCTGGTTCAATTGGTGGGACAACTTCAGCAGCGTCAACGTCTGCCTCACTACCCACGTAAGAGAATGCAACAAATGTAGACCCAACACGAGGTATTTCAGAGAAGATTATTCGAGAACCAACAAGCTCGAAACCTACGCCTGGTTCCTGAATAACACCATTAAGTGAAACGATGATATTATTTTCTGGACGTATGACCGTAGACTGGACACCATCGGTAAGTGTTAGTGAGTAGAATACTCCGTTACGCTTGAGGTTGAATGACTGTCTCAATGAGTCGAAGTCGAATGAGATGTCATCTAACTGTCTCAACTTACCAACGTAGAATCCTGTGAATGCAGACCCTATCGTAGGTGCTTCAGTAAACTGAATTGTGTCTGAGAATGCTGTGTATGCGTTAGACGCGCCTGGAGGTTGTAGAATACCATTAACAAATATGAGCATATGTCCTTCAGAGTCAGGCAAGTATGCTGTACCATTATTCTGTGTAAGTTTGAATTGTGTTTGGACACCATCGAATCCCTTGAAGGATCTCTTAACACGTGCCTTAATATCTTGCTTACTCTTAACAACTGCCTTATATCCATTAAGTGACTTGATTGCGTCCTTAGTATCGAAGGTACCTACGATGTCACTCATGTAGATACGCTTGTTAACACCAACTGTCTCAATGTCTTGGACAAGAGCACCAGCAGCACCTGCTGTTACAACAGAAGTTGTAATGGTTGCGTAACCAACTGGGAAGGATTCACCTTGACCGTAGTCACCAACGATATCACCGTTAGTTAGTGATCCCATTACAGGAGCGTAGTAGATGTAATTATTTCCTAGGTCAACTGAAGTAATGATACCGTAATTTGCATTATCTTGGACACCTGATACAACCTTATAAAGTCTGTTACCAACAGTGAAGTTATTCAAGTTGGTTAGTATACTAATACCAATTCTTGTGTATCCGTCTGATACAATTCTGTTACCGATAGCAACATCTAAACCACCAAACTTAGCAACCTCTAAGTATTGTCTTGAGCTTTCTGCGTAAACAACAGCAGTCTTCTCAAATGTTCCTGTTAGAGATGCAGTATCAACAACTAACTTACCACCAGTGTTTGTAAGGACAGCAGCTTCAGCAGTGATATTTGCGTTAACATCAGCAGTAGCACCCGAAGTATATCCTTGGAATCCTACATTAGCATCAAATGTACCAATCTTATCGATGATATGCATTCTTGTCTCGATGTTACTAATCTGACAAGTAGTTGAGTTAGCAGCACCGACTATAGTGTCTAGGACTGCGAATGTACCAGCAGTAATCTTAACATCGACATACTTGAAGTTATCATCCTCATGGAATCCATAAACAATACCTGTCTTAGTATTATCACCTTGCTTTTGAATTGCCTCATTCATTGTGAATGGACCATCAGTGATAGTGCCATCAATTCTGAATCTGGAGTAGACTTGGACAATCTTACCTTCATTCCTAGTGATTGATTCAACTTCAGCATATGCACCCGAAGTACCACCAAAGAAGTTGTCAGCATTATTAATTCCACCACCAAGAGGTATTGGAATATCTCTAGTACCGTATGTCTTAGCAGGAGTAATAATACCAGTTTGATTGGTAATATTTGTATAATGAGCGTTATTAACAAGTTGCTTCTTAACCATACCTAAGAGATATCTCACAACTCTCATAATTGAGAGAGTGTTATAATCTTTTGCTAAAGTAGCAGATGTGAATGCGTAGAAGGAAGCACCAGGAGAAGGAGAAGTTAGATTTTGAGCAAGTGCTCCATCAATCTGTGTTTCTAATGTCTCAAGAATGTAATTCTTAATGTTGAAATCGTTATCAGCATAGAATGTTGTGCCGTATGCAGAAACATATGGGTCAAGTGCAGACTTAGTTAGTTTTGCACCCCAAACATATACACCACTTACACCATCACCAGCGTAGTTAGTTGAACCACCAGTATTCTTAACGATAATCTTATTAGTTAAGGTTGTGAAACCGAAGGAGAATGTGATTTGAATATATGCTCTTATCCATCCACCACCAACAGGAACTGATCCGTATGAGTTAGCAGTAATACCTTGCTGAGGTGTGAATATGCTACCGAAGGATGCGTTACCTAAATCAAGGTCAAAGAATGCATTCTGCTCTGCTGTTGTACCAGCATCCAATACCATTTGGAATCTAACCTTATCAAATTCTGCCTTCTTAATAAATGCAGAGAATGTAAATGTCTGGTCAGTAGTAATAGCACCTTCGTCAAACTTTTGACCTGTAGTATCCCACTTGATAGTAGAATCATCAAATGTATCGTAAGCAGTTAGACTATAATTTCTTGTAATTGTATGCTCGCCAGTGCTACTATCAACTACAACCTTCTCAGCGAGTAATTGATCATCTGGGTCAGCAGTTACATTATCGTCTATAGTAGAACCGCTTGCAGTCCAGTTAGCAGTAAAGTCTTCAGGATTAGTAAAGAGGTTAATACCTGCAACTTGATCAGCAATACCTGTTGTTATAATTCTTGTAGAAGCAAGTGATTGGACGTTAGCAACAGTTGTGTAGTAATCGTAGGTAGGACCAACAACATTAACTACAGCAGTTGCACCGCTAGTACCAGTTAAGTCATCTACAGATGCCCAATTTGCACCTGTAACATCACCGATAACCAACATCTGAGTCTCAGTTATATATTCCTTAACAGATGCATAACCACCACCAGATGAAGTTACAACTTCACCCTCAGAGAATTCTCCAATTACATTGGTAAGAGTGATGTTTCTAGCATTACCAAACTTAGATGTATCAGTGATTGTAAGGTCATGGATTACATCATTAATTGTAGTTTCTAGGAATGTATTAATATCTGTTGACCATGCACCAGAACCCCACTGACTGTTAACTAGATTTTCTAATTCTTGGTCGTAGTAATTCTTGTTATTAAGAATCATTCTACCAGCAGACCTACCAGCATCATCTGAAGGAGATAGAGTATCAATTGCGATATCCATCAAGTTCTCAAATGCGTTAACTGCATCAATACAATCATCACTTAAGTATGCAGTATCACCCTTACTATCGGTAATAGTTGCATCACGGTATGCAACTTCTGTAGTCCACATAGCAGCATACTGGTCACCAGTTAGGTTTGCTATACCTTGGTTATAAAGGTTATTGATTATTGCTAGTTTACCAAGTTTCTTAACTTGCTGGAAGGCATACATGGTTGAGAGTAATTGATCCTCAACTTGTTTGATACCACCAGAAGTAGCAATATAATTTTCAATTGCTCTAATAGTATTACTGTTACCACCAGTTTGTAGGTCACTGATGACACTATCAAGCAATAGTTTAATATCTTTCTTACATGTATCTCTACCAGTAGCACCGCCTGGATAAGCAAATGATTGATAAAGGATGTTGTTTAGAGTATATGAGAATGCAGCATCTAGTAAACCAACTGCCTCTTCAGCAATGTAATCCTTATTGAAGTGTAGAAGGTCACCTGCATCTCTATATCTGTCACCATTAGGAGCAAGAGTCTCATTTGCCAATAAGACTAAAGTCTCAAGTGCATCCTTAACGTTTGTGCAATCGCCAGGGGCAGTTACAGAGTTAGAAACAGCAGATACGAATGTATGAGCATAGTTACCACCTGTGACTATAGCATTAGCAGAAGCAGAAACAAATAGGTGTGCAGTTGTGTTAGAGGATGTACCAACGTTAACTGTGATTGTATTATCATCAACAGCAGTAATTGCTACAGCATCGTTGTATGCAGGGTCATCTGCGGATGCACCACCTTGTCCATTAGCACGAGGATATTGGTGATTAGATCCATGACTGTCCTGAGCACAAGTGAATGTTAATGATTGTTGTGCAATCTGAATTGCTGTGCCAACTGCTAAGTTATGAGCACCGATTGTTAATACCAATACACCTGTAGTAGGCTCGTATGTTGCAGCAGTAGGAGTAAAGGATTTAGTAGGTGATGCACCAATATTAACTGTTATAGTTGTTGCAGCAACTGCCTTAATTAAAATATTCTTGTTATACCAAGGGTCAGATGCTCTTGGATAATCCTTAGCAGAACTGTTACCATCCATTGCACAAGTGAATTTCAATCCACCAGCAGCAATATTAATCTTTCTACCAACTGTCAAACTATGTGATCCAATGGTTAATACCATGTCACCAGTTACAGGATCGTATGTTGCAGCAGTAGGAGTAAAGTTAGTAGCAGTATCTTGAGTAATACCCCAATCACCAATGATAACAGAATCAGTATTAGCGTCAGTTAAATCACCTGTTACTGATTGCTTGGCATAGAATCCAAGTCTGTTATGAGCATATAGAGATTGAAGTAGTTGGAGTCTAACGTGTTGAATCTCATCGTTAGTTCCAAGGTAATTCTTAACTGCAATTAGGGTATTGTAGTTACCACCATCTTCGATGTCATTTGCAATAGCATCTAAGATAATTCCTAAGTCAGTCTTACAACGTAAAGTACCAGCACCACTACCATCAGCATTTCTAGGCATTCCTAGAGTTAACTCAGGATAACGAGCAATCATATCAGCAGCAGTCTTATCTACGATAGGACCACGATTAAGTCTGATTAGATTTGCAGCATCACGGAATCTGTCTCTAGTTGCTAGGTCAATTCTCTGTGTATAAGCAAGACCAGTAGCAACGTCATCGATGTTAAATGGTATTGCTAAGAATGCATTAACAGTTGCACCAACATACTCATGTTGTGGAGTTAGTTTTGTAATAGTTGCTAGATGGTCTACAGCAACTGCCTGATTTGCTTCAATCAGTGTATCAATAACAACTGATAATAGGTTATCAACAGTAGATTGTACGTCTGAGCAATCACCGTTACTGTATCCAAGAACCTTAACGCAATCAGCAACTGCCTTAACCCACTTATGAGTATGCAACCATTTCTTAATAGCACCACCCTTAGCACTTACAAATAAGTGTGAAGAGTTTGGAGTGTAAGAAACAGCGTTAGAAGCAGCAGTTACAAATGTATGAGCATAGTCACCACCTGAGTGGATTACTGCTCTCTTAATTCCATTTGCAGTAGCAGAAACGAATGTATGTGAAGAAACGTTTGTGGAAGGTAGAGAATCTAATACTTGTACTTGGAATGTGTTTGTAGTAACTCCAGAAATAGTTAACCACTTACCAGATACAGGATCACTTGGTCTTGGGTATGTGTGGTTAGTAGCATTACTATCCTTAGCACAACTGAAAGTTAGAGAGTTATCTGCAATCTTAATTCTTTCTCCATTAACGAAACCATGACCATTAACAGTCAATGTCAATAGACCTGTAGTTGGACTATAAGTTGCACCAGTTGCAGTGTAGTTACTGTTTGCACTTACAAATGTATGTGCAGTTGTGTTGGAAGAGGTTCCAACGTTTAGAGTAATTGTTGTTGCTGTTACAGCAGTAATTGTTACAGCATCTTCGTATGCTGGATCGTCAGCAGATGCACCACCTTGACCGTTTGCACGAGGATAAGTGTGGTTAGATCCATGACTATCTTGAGCACAAGTAAAGGTTAGAGAATTATTTGCAATTCTAACCTTATGGTTTGTAGTGAGGTCATGCTCACCGATTGTTACTGTTAGAAGTCCAGTAGCAGGTACGAATGATGCAGCAGATACATCGTGACCGATAGCAGGAGACTTACCAACATTAACTGTGATTACACCTGACTGCTTTCTAATACCGTTTGTAGCAGCAGAGACGAATGAATGAGTTGTAGTATCAGATGATATACCAACGTTAACTTGGAAAGTATCAGTAGCAACGTTAGAAATCTTTAACCACTTACCGTAATATGGGTCTGTCTTTCTAGGATATGCATGGTCTGTCTGATTACCATCAAGAGCACATCTCATTACTAGAGACCCTTCAACGATTTGAATGTAATCGTTATTGGAGTATCCATGAGAAGGAACTGTAATTACCATTACACCTGTAGAAGGTGTATAAGCAACGTTAGTAGCAGTAGTAGAAACATATCCTACTTCATCAACACGAATAGACTTGCTTTGACCATATGGGTCTGTAGCACGAGGATAAGTCTTATTAGAAGACCCTCCGTCCATTGTGCAGTTGAATGTTAATGAATCATTAGCAAGGACAATGTTAGATCCAACCTGAATGCCATGCTGACCAATAGTCAGTGTCATGTCACCAGTTACAGCATTGTAAGTAGCAGCAGATGGAGTAAACTGTGCGTTTGTACCAGCAGCACCAACGTTAACTGTAATCTGACCATTCTGCCTCTTCATTCCGTTATTTGTGGCAGAAGCAAAGTTATGAGCAGTAGTATTAGTTGAAGTACCAACTTGAATATCAAATTGAGTTGTGGTTACATTAGTAATCTTTAACCACTTACCGAATGTTGGGTCAGTAGTTCTTGGATATGCATGGTTAGTACCATTACTGTCTTGTGCACAAGTAAAGGTTACAGCACCAGCATCAAACTTAACTCTATCACCAGCAGAGAATCCATGAGCATCTAGGGTAATTGTCATTACACCTGTAGTTGGATTATATCCTGCAAAACTTGGAGTATGACTTGTTGAACCAATAGCAGTTACAGACTTCAACTTACTTGAAGTCCTAGTATCATGTCCAGGACGAGGATATGTCTTCTGAGACTGGTTATTGTCCATTGCACAAGTGAATGTCAATGAATTATCATCAATCTCAACGAAGTCATCTGTAGTAATATCATGTGAACCAATGGTTAGTACCATATCACCAGTTGCAGGATCATAAGTTGCAGCAGATGGAGTATATGGAATATAATCATCAGGTTGAGTTGACTTACCTACATTAACTGTAAATGTGTTGGTAGTTGCTTTAACAACTGGTAATACCTTATTGTAGAAAGGATCAGATGTCCTTGGATATGTGTGCTCTGAACCAAACTCATCTAAAGCACATTCAAATGTAAGTGATTCTTTGTCAATAGTGATAGAAGAACCTTCCTTATGGAATGCATTAGTCTTACCAGAGACAAATGTATGAGCATGGTCTCCACCAGACATTATGACTGCTCTGCTAACACATCCAGAAATTGCAGAAACGAATGTATGAGTTGTAGTATTAGAAGAAGCACTTACATTAACATTAAATGTATTTGTAGTTACACCAGAAATCTTCAACCACTTACCAGAAGCAGGGTCTCTAGTTTGAATACCATTTGCAGTAGCAGATACAAATGTATGAGTAGAAGTATTAGTAGATGGGACAATATCTAATACTTGGACATCAAATGTTGTAGATGCTACGTTAGAAACTTTTAACC
>VTLG01006009.1_pt1 | contig 27519 bp, 24 predicted proteins | sample 4694571 | NCBI WGS metagenome assembly VTLG01 (sample SAMN12604809, study PRJNA352737) | marine metagenome | biome: ENVO:00000447; feature: ENVO:00000209|ENVO:00000569|ENVO:01000036; material: ENVO:00002151; isolation source: viral sequences binned using virsorter ...
CCAAAGTATTCTTGGGGGCTCAAAACAAGATGTGATAGATGAGGCTGCGAAGAGGCAATTGGCTAATTTTGATTACAGTCGGGGCGCGACCCCTTTGTATGGTGACAAAGATGCTGGTTCATTGGGCCCAAAGGACCGTCATGGGAATCAGCAATGGATACCCGCAAATGCTGCTGGGCGGCATGATATGGATATGGAGAGAAATTTGGCGGGATATGCTGCTCGTGCCCTTCCTTATTCTCGTCTTATAAGTGGGGGTTTGGGTGCTTTATCAGCAATAGACTCTCTTGCTAATGCACAACCCGGTCAAAGTGGTCTTGGTATGTTACATAATGCCGCTACTCGTGGTTACCTTTCACATATTGGTGCTAGAAGTATGCTAGACCCATCGTTTGCTGGTCTCAACGCTTGGCGTGGGAGACGCAAATTGGAAAGAACTAATCCACACAGTTTACCGGGAGCACCACCTAATCTTACATTGCACCCAACTGTTGTCAATGCTTTGGCTCGCACAAAATTAAATACAGCGGGTACACAACTAGCGCGTACACAACTAGCACATGGGAATACACAACTAGCACATGGGAATCAGGTACGGACGGGTACACCTACAACTCTTGCCCCGTATAGTACTGGAGATGTAGAAGTATCTTCTAGACAACCGTATACTCATGAAATGATACCACATATGGGAATACCGGAATCACACACAATAGCACCTGATATGACAGAATTAATTCAAAATCCTACCAGTATTAATGGTGAAGGTGTGATGGAAAACATGTCACCAGCGTTGGAAAATCAATATGCTTACTTACAAGAATTTGATAAAACTCCTTTAGCCTCTCCTACTGGTTATCAAACACCTTCACCTTCTGGCTATACAATTGATGACCATCAGAGATTGCTTGATGAATACGGTGGTAGTTAATTTTGGATAGGAAAACCGATGGGGTTTCCGAGTTTATCTACCAGATGGACAAGGAGATGGCGAAGAAGTCATTCAAATTCTTCTTCACAGATATTCTAGGATTCTTGTACAATCACCATCATGAAGATTGGGATGAGGGGTTGACAGAATCGCAGTACTACTGCGTGAAGGCGTCTCGTGACCACGGGAAGTCAGTTTTCTTCATGTCATATGCTCTATGGATTGCCGCTTTCAATCCCGGCACTCACATCATGATTTTCTCTCACTCACTTGAGCAGACGCTTGAGCATATGAGATTCATTAGGAATAACATAGAGAATACTGAGATACTACATGAATTAATTCCAGAAGGGAAACCTTGGGCTAAGTCATACTTTGAGATGACTAATGGTTCCCGTCTCATGGCTAAGTCGGTTGGTGGAGCGACTCGTGGTTTCCACCCTGATGTGGTAGTATGTGACGATATTCTGTGGGGCACAAGTGGGACTGAACTTCAAAGAACTGCGGATTGGTTCTATGGTGTTCTACTTCCAGTTCTTCACCATACTGCGAAATTGATGATGGTTGGAACTCCTTTCAGTTACAATGACCTTTATGCTGAATTAGAAGAGAAGGAGACTTTCAGAGTTGAGACATATCCTGCAATGAATGCTGAAGGTATTCCGCTTTGGCCTGAGCGTTGGGATTTGGAAGCGTTGGAACAGAGGCGCATGTCAATGCCCGCTATACAGTTCAGTCGAGAGTATCTTTGTGAGCCGATTCATGATGTGGCAAGCATGTTCCCTATGGATATTCTTGAGGCTGCTAGGGATACTAATCTTGTTCTTCTTGATAGAGCAGAGACTAGTTATAATGAGGAAGGCGAGCCAGATGGAGTATTCGGTCAGCACTTCATAGGTCATGACCCCGCTATATCTAGCGATAAGAATGCAGACTTTACTGCCATGACTGTTATGAGATTGCTACCGGATGACGATATCAAGCAGATTATTCATTGTGTTCATGAGAGGGGTATGTCATCTATGGCTCAAAAGAGAATGATGATTCTATTGAATAGTCGTTTTCAACCAGATTTGATTGAACTAGAAGGTAATAACTTTCAGCGTATGCTTGAGCAGGAAATGAGAGAATTAAGAGAAGATATTCCAATACGCACCTTCATGACCACTCGTACCAAGAAGGAGAGTTTGTTCATGAGTCTCTTACTTGCGTTTGAACAAGGCAGAATTAAACTTCCTTATGGTGATGAAAGAAGTAAAGTCTACACTCATAAGTTGGAAACTGAATTACATAGGTTTGGTATGCAGAAGAATGGTAAGTTAGAGAGTGTTGGTACTCATGATGACTTAGCGATGAGTATAGCCCTTGCTAATTGGGCGTCTAAAGAGTTCAAAGGTAGTGTTGTTCTACTCGATGACTATATGCCGGGTTTTGACGCATGGGTTTCAAGTAAAGAGAAGACTAGTGATGATGCTCTTTGGTTTATTCCTTAGAGGTGAATAAGATGAATACTACTAATATGAAAGAAAATAACGAGAATACTACATTGTGGACTTAGGTGTTATCTATGTGGGGAAGCGCCTTTTTGGAAGATAATTACGATGAAGTTATCAAAGGTGAAGAGGAAGAAATTACTACTATGCCCTTTTTATTTGAGAAGGGGGTTTTCGCTAGTAATGGCGATGGTTGGTTTGAAAGTAATTTAGGGTGTTCTGCTTCTGATTTTGTAAGAAGATTAAGAAAGGCTCGTCGTTATAACAAAAGCGATAAATTGGAAATAGACAATATTATTTCTGATGTAAGGACCATTAAGAGTTTAGAAGTTGATAGCACATTAGATATGTTTGGTTGGGCTCATGATAGAGTCGGCTCTATACATGGTTTGGGTCTAAGTGATAGAAATTTGAAATCGTTACGGAAATTTGGTAGCACTAGAGAAGTGGGTTTGATTCAGGCTTGTAATTTATGGGACAAAGCGGAAAATTCTCTCAAGGCTTTAGATGAATATGAAGATGTTTGGGGCATTGAAGAAGAGGGGGCTTGGGTTAAGGCTATGCAAGAGAGAAGTGATGCCCGTAAGATGTGGAATTCTGCGTTACATCAGATAGATAAGTTATCTGTGAAAGAGAGAGATACTTTGGAGAAATGCTCTTTGTTATTACAATCTGGCCCTCATACATCCAGAAATTTGCAAGAGATTATGCAAGAAGAAGGGGTTCTTTACAAGAGTATGAGCACCGCGAAATTAAGTAAACTTCTTTCTATGTATGGTGAAGAATTAGATATCATACAAGGTTCTGAGAAGGGTACTTTTGTCAAAATGAGTAATTCAGGACTTATCATCAAAGACCCTTGGCCTTATGCTGCTGGTTTTCTTGACGCAGACGGATACATCACTATTACTGAAAGGGGAGAGCCCCGTGCCGGTTTCATAGCAACTGGTACTCGTGGTAAGGCCCATTGTGAAGAATTGTACAAGACTTTGGATTGTGGGGTTCTTCAGTTAAATCAGAAGGTATACAAAGATAGCAAGAGAAGCCAACATCGGTTGCAATTTTATTCCAAAGCAGACATACGGAAATTATTGAAGGGTATACTACCCCATTTGAAGATGAAAAATCTACAGGCTAAAGCCGTTCTCGCTTTCATAGATGAACCCGATTCTTTGAGGAAATTGGAATTGAAGAGAGTTGTCCGATTTGAGAATTGGAGAGATGATACAGAGAAATCTTCATCATTGTTGCAAGAGTGGGGCGTAGATATGGATAGCGTTGCTAAATGGTCGGAGGGGTTGTGATGGCAGAAGGTGGCGGTAGAATTGCAGATTTTCTTTCCAGTTTGAATCCATTTAAGCGGCGTAGTACGCCAGAACCACAAATGCCCCTACATACAACGGGTATACAGGAACCTGTCTTAGCACAAGGTATTACTCTACCTGCTCTTTTCGCAGTAGCACATGAAAATTTAATTCTACGAACTGTAATTGCTAAGTTGGGGCAAGAGATATTCAGAAGAGGGTATTATTGGGAAAAGCAATTTGCGAAGAAATGTGATGAGTGTGAAGAAGAGTTCCAACATAATGTGGAAAAATGCCCAATGTGCGATTACGAGGTTAGGGAACCTGACCCTGATGAATTACTGTATGCTAGATGGCTTTTGAAACAAGAGAACTCTATGGAACAGAGTTTCATACAAGTTCTTCATGAAATAGAAAGAGATTTGAACATAGTTGATGACGCTTTCCTACTTATGATAAAAGAGTATTATGTAGACCCCGAAACTAATGCTCCTGCTTTCTATAGGGTGAAAGAATTGATACGAGGCGACCCAGTATTCATGCGCATCGTTTCCGATAAAAGGGGTGTAAGAGGGGGACGATACAAGGTTTGTAGATTACATAGGGACCAGATTTCTTATCCGGGTCAAGATGAGCCTTGTCAAGTTTGTAAGTCTGATATGGAAGATGTTCATTATGTGAATATGGCTGGTAGTGGTAAAACACAATATTATCTCCAAGGTGAGGTTATACACATAAGTAAGTATAATCCCTCTAAACTCTATGGTAGAAGTCCTGTCAACACTATTTGGAGGCAAGCAATGACTCTTACTGCTATGGATAATTACATGTATACATCTTATCAAAAGAGAAGAACCCCGAAAGGGATTATATCTGTCACAACTGATAATCTTGAGTCTATGAAGTCCTTTTGGAAGTCTGTTGACGAAAAGATGGAGCGTGACCCACATTACATACCAAAGGTCGGCATAGAAAGCCAGACTGGGAGGGGCGGGGTGAACTGGGTCAAGTTCATGGATACGCTAGAAGAAATGCAATACATAGCGGTGCGTGATGAGATAAGAAATCGTATTGCCGCTTTCTATGGAGTGTCTAGTATATTCATGATTGATAATGGTAAGAGTGGTGGTCTCAATAACGAGGGTATGCAAATTCTTGTAACTAATCGTGCTGTAGAATTTGGTCAGAAGATGTATACACAGGTTTTATTCCCTCGTATGTTGAGGGAAATGAATGTGTTTGATTGGAAATTAACTCTTTATCCCAATGAGGAAGAGGATGAAATAACTCGGTTGAGGCGTGATGAAATGGAAGTCAATCTTGCACAACGCATGTCCATGCTTGGTTACAAACCTGAACTCATGGAAGAAGGTGATAGGGACATACGCTTTACTTATCGAGAAATGCCCCCAGCGCCGCCCGGAAGCCCACCGCCCGGAATGATGCCTCCGATGCAACCCGGAATGATGCCTCCGATGCAACCCGGAATGATGGGTGGCGGTCATCCGATGGGTCATCCGATGGGTGGCGCTGTGATGGGAGGACATACTATGGGAGGAATGCATAATGCGTTGCCGCCTAATATGATGCCTCCGTCACAACCCGGTGGTGAAGGTGTGGGGATTAGGACACCAAGTGGGCCAGCATCGCCGCAAAATCGTACATCGGGGGGTTCAGGAAGCCCGTTTTCAACAGTTCAACAAAGAGGCGGAAATCCCACATTAGCCCAAAAAGTAAGTCAGGCTAAGATGGATTCTAGAAGATTGCGCGGAGCGTAAATGTAAATAACATACAATACTTCGGAGTAGTGATATCGTATGGACCTGAGTAAGATGGACCCCATGGCAAGGAAGATGAATATGCATACAGAAGCCTTCACTAAGGCTTTAGAAGATGGTGATGCAGAGAACGCAAAAGAGCACTTGGTGGAAGTTTTGAAATTCGCTGAATATCTACATGGTGACCTTTCTACTTCTGTAGAGAAATCAGCAGAACAGGACTTGCTTGGTTTGAATGAATTCGCTGGTAATGTCCCTGTTGTTAAGTACAACGAGAGGGGGACTCATTTCGACACCTCTCAGAGAGATAGCGTTTTGCCGGGTGTTGTAATACCTGCTCGTACTACCTCTCAAATGAGTAAGCAAAGAAAAACCTTTGGTGGACCTAAAGATGAGTGATGAACCCGCCCAACTGATGGATACTCTCATTACTAAGATGGAGAGTATGGATAAGGATATTCAGATATTAATGAGTGAGAATCTACAAATGCGTAAGATGATTGATAACCCTTCTCATTTGATGAAGAGGGCAGGATTTGTACCAACTCGTACCCCATTTGCTGAAGATTTGCAAATAGACCCGTTTCGCGGTGATGAGTTATTGAAGGGGGAGGCTAATCCTTCTGCTGATTTGGACGCATTTAGTAATGAGGATATACATGACATGAGTTGGGAACAAATTCATGAAATGGCTGACCAACATAAAGAAGTAAAGGAGTTGTATTAATGGTAGGAAGACCAATCTATAGTGAAATGAGTAAGATAGCGTTTGACCTTTTGAAGAAAGCGCAGAATCTTGAGAAAAGATTAGATGATATAGAAAAGGCTGAACCTAATTATTCAGTTGCGTTTGAAACCACGCCACATGATATCTCTTTTGAATCTGAGTCTGGTGGTCGAACTAGAAACGCGCATTATCAGACAAATAACCATTTGATAGAGTCACAAGATGTGTCCAATAAAGGGGCATCTTCTGAGACGGTTAATCTAGATTCGACGCCAATGAATGAGCGTGGGGATAATTCAGGCCGTCTTATCGAAGGTTGATTTTGAGGTGGGGTCGGTGTGCAAGAAGATGCTACCGATGTTTACTTGAGAGAAAGAGATAATCTTCTCAAGTCAATGTTCGATGGTCAAGATGTTGACCTGAGTGTAGGTAATTATCTAATTGCCAAAGAGAATTTATTGGCTCATGGTTTTGAACCAGATGTAACTTGGAAAGAGAACATTTGCAACTCTTTTTCATACGACATTATCAAGGCTAATTTGAAAGTTGCATCCGGTACTGAAGCCGAGAAAATGACATTAAGGGAACTTGCGAGAAGGTTTCCCGGCCATTTAGTAGACCATCCTTGGGTTGGTAGAATCCGTAATTTGGTTTCAGGAAGTGGTAAGAAACCTGAAGAGGATAGGGATAAGATTGCGCAGCGTATTGCTAATTCGCATTCATACAAACCTTCAGTTGAACCATTACCTGACGAACATTTTGGTAAATCACACGAATTCCCTTTGCATGATATACATAATCCTCTTCGATTTCAAAACGCCATTACTGGTCGTTCTGAAATGATTGAGATGTTGAGAAGAAATTTCCTCCCTCGTAATCCGGGTGCACTTTCTGAGATGCAAGAAGAAATGGAAAGAGACAAATTAGAGCAGGAACTTCTTAGGAAGAAGGGGAGCGTCAATTATCATGGTGTTAAGGATGAAGATAGTGGTGAAAGAGAATGGCCTTTCAGAGCGCCACTTAGAGGGTTAAAAGAGGCTACTTTGCAACATCAACATCAATTGTATAAGAGGGACTATGATAGATGGGAAAATAGTGGTAGTGCTAAATCTAAGAGATTGGATTTGGAAGAGAAATACCCTGATTCTCCTGAAAGAGTGGATTATGAGTTAAGAAAGGCGCACTTTGAAGACCGAGCAGATAGATGGGAGAGCGATGATGTACAATATGAAAAAGGGGAAGAGCCTACTTTAGAAGAACTCATGGCTATGGAGGGTGGTTGGGGTAAGCATGGTGCAGATATTAAACCGAAACCAAAGCCCCAACACGACCATTTTCTTGGCGATGATGGGTATTTCCTAGGATTAGAGTGGCTTACCCCAGAAGAACGCAGTTTGGTGAGAAGTCACATAGAAGATAAGGGGCTACATTCACAAGACGCACAAGAGATAGTACTTCCAGACGGGCATATTCTAAGTGCTGGTAGGTTAATTGACAACATAAGGGCTCGGTACGCTCCTGCTGCTCATCACTCTGGTAGGAGTGTAGTACAGAATATCCCTTCCATGCTTCCTCTTGTAGAAGAGGATACTGTACAAGAAGAGACACATCAGCATTATGCGTTAAATGACATGTTGCATAATTCTGGATTTGATGATGATGGAAACTTTCATCATAAACGCGGTACACCTATTCATCATCATAGGATACCAGTAGAGGATTTAGACGATGAAGAGAAGAAGTTTTATCCTCATGGGAAACCATTAGCACTCACTTCTTTACATGATACCATAACTAATGGTTTGAGAATGACCCTTGGGCATGAGAAGAAATACGAAATGGGCGCTGATGGGGAACCAAAACCTTGGGATGGTGAAAGTTGGAAGGACAGTAATGGGAATGATGTTGACTCTTTTCAGGGAATTCCCTATATGACTTCTGATATGCTGAAGAATTTCAAAAAGAGCAATCGTTTGACAGAAGCCATTAAATCGTCTTCTCATGGGAAAAAGAGAATCCCTCGTGAAGCAATTCTAATGGCTATGGGGTATGATGTAAATGGTAAACCAATCAACGCGGGTGAACACGGTTACTTAGGTAAGAATCATGATGGGGTTTTGATGGATGAAGTTTTGATGGAGCGAATTCTAAAACACGCTAGTGAGCGTAGTACTCTTAATCAACAGGGTTTCGATATTCGTAATGAGGATTTGACTGGTGGTATACTTGGCCCTGAAATAGCAGATTTAACGCCTGAAGAAAAGGCTTTGTTTAGAGAACATCCTGATGGGTATTTGGAAGGTAGAGCAGCACGATGGTCGAAGGCTTGGAAATTAGGTGGTAGAGGGAGAAACCCTCTTTCGGATATGGAATTGAGACACGATGTTACTTCTCGGCATGATGCGGGCACTAATACCAATACCAGTATGTACGGTGTTGAGGATTTAGACAGAGACACCTTTACGCCCAATCCTAAAACTGCCGGGGCTTTCAGTCTATTCATTCCTCCTTCCAGTAATCTTGATACTACTAGGCATAACTTAATCTCTGAATTTGGTCATTCAGCATTAAGAACTGGTGGCAAAAAATCTAACACTCCTAAGACCAATATTTTCGCGAGGATGAGCCATTTAATGGCGGGCCCAATGAACAAGATTAGGAAATTATCTCAGAACGCTGTTGGTGATTTGTTTGGTTCAAAAGTAAAACCTTCTCATATGCCTTTATTCTATTCTAATCATACAGATTCTTACGGGCCTTATGGGATGGTACATAGGACAAGATATCGTGGGAAAAAGGAAGGGGAAGAATTACTTGCAGGAGCGCCATTTGGTGGGGCTGAATCTACTAATGAAGGAGAATCTTCAGATGAACTTCCTGAAGGTGGCGAAGGGTTGCATGGTGCTTCAGAGGGTGGAATGAATGAAGGAGAGATTGTAGACATTTCTGACACCTTAGAAGGCGATTTCGTAGAAAGAACAGGAAAGTTGCATAAGAACAATCACAGGAGAAATAACGCATTGGCGCATCGAAGAAGAGGGGCTGTTCTAGGTTATGGAAGAGATTTTGATGATAGGGCCCCTAAGATGCTTTCTTCTCTTGACCCGAAAAAGGAAATAGGAAGTGGGCGTTATCCTGTTCCTCATGGGACTGAGCAGAGAGATTTTGATAACATAGATAATTTCTTGCGATTGACTGGTCATAAGCCTAAGCAAAAGCCTCTTGATGAGAGAAGGGTAAATGTTAGTGAGGAAGAATGGCACGCTATGTTGGATTATCGAGATGAAATGCGAGAGAAGGGGGAAGACACATCGCATTTAGACGATATCATAGATGAACTTGAACAAGAGGTAGAAAGGGCTCATGAACAGGAAACTGTACAAGGGGTTGAGCCTAGGTCTGATGTTGCTCATCATTTTGAGAAAAAAATGCATGCTGACTATGAGGCCATAACTCAAATGGCGATGATGTTGTTAAGTGGGATGTCAGAAGAACAGATTAAGAAACATTTTGACCCATCTAATGCTAACCAATTTATTGACAATGCTGATATGTTATTCAGAGAAGCCAATAGAGCGCTTATGCATCTACCTCATTCAGCACACGGTTTGACTACATATGGTGAGGATATTGATGAGGTTGTACAACCAATCTTGCAGAGAAGGGGTGAAGAGGGTAAAAGCGGACATCTTGACCTTGCTGGTCATGTGCGAGAGCATGGTCATCTTGTAACTGAAGAGACGAGCGCTAATGATATACTTGAGATGTTGGGTATAGGCGGAGACGAGCATTTTTTGAATGCTAAAGAGACCATGCTAAAGTACAATGAAGAGAAGAAGGCGGCACGAGAAGCAGGGTTATTACCTGAAACGGACCCTGATTATGAAAGCGCCCATCAAAAGGCAATATCAAAAGTTGGTGGAAGGGCGTATGAGAATGCTAAGATTATCACAGACGGTCATAGTCAATTAATAGACCAAATTAAGAATTATGTTAGTGTTCATGGTCCTCGTGTGATAATGAGTAATGGTCAGTTTTTATCCACTAATCCTTCGATTGATGGTTCAAATACACCCTTTGAGGATTATCACGGCTTAAGGGATGTAGATATGTTTGTTGCTGCTCAATTCAAGGGTATGAATAAGAAAGCAAGACAGGCGGGTGCTTGGAGACATACTAGTGAATTAGCGAATATGTTTAGGGGACCAGAAGAGGAATATAGAGACTTGTATGGATTGGATTATATTCAAGCACCAATAGTCAAAACTTCTGATAAGGATAGTGTGTCGGGTTTTACAGGAGCGCCAGTTGGGAAGAAACCCGGAACAAGATTTGTACATCAAGGTAGAACTGCTAATGAGGCAGTACATCGTTTGAGAGACATAATTCTTCATGACCCTTCTACGGAATTGGAATTTCAAGAGATTGAAAAACCGATAACAAGAGAAAGACTTCAATGGGGCCATGGAAGGGGAATAGATGGTACTTCACCTCATGGGCATGGTATTTGTGACCTCGCTGTGAGTGGTGGTTTGGAAGATGGTAGAGTTGGTAAACCTACTTTCGGGTTTGATTTTAGTGAAGGTAAGCCATTTATGGGTGAGAAGATTTCCAAGCCGGTAAGTCTTTTGCCTGTGCCTTTTGCTAATTTGTACAAAGCGTTCGATGTTATAGGGGATGGTGAAAAAATGGTTCAAGATGCTTGGGGTAATCAAGTTCCTAGAGAACAGAATATTACACCTTCTAACACACTTGACATAGAAGGTATAACTCCTAATACTGGTCCTAACGCTTTTGAGGCATTGAGTTTGAGTGAACCTGCAGATTATGCATCATTCTTGTTGAATCCTGATGTTCTCCTATTGAAAGGAGATAAGAATCCAGAATGGATTCCTCCTATCAGACCGATGCATAGAATCTTTGAACTGAATGACTTAGAACAATTAAGAGGATTTACTGGTAGTTGGGTAGTATCAAAATGGTATGATGGGCAAAGAGTAGTCATAACTAGTAAGAAGAAAAGAATTACTGCTTATGATGAGAAGGGGGGACGAATGGGATTACCTGATTGGGCGCGTCAGGGTTTGAAGAAAATGAATGATAAGACTTACACCATTGATGGTGTCTTAGGTGATGATGAATTACATATTATTGACATAATGCAATATGATGGGACCGACATAATGGATTTGTCTGTAAATGAGAGATTGAAAGTCCTAAGAGGGCAATTTGATAGTCATGATACTGTTATGATACCCGGTCCCTTTGATACCCGTATAACCGATGAAGAGGGTTTAGAAGGAATTGTGAATGATTTACTAAATGATTTTGACACCCTCTTACTCAGGGATTCCAATAGTACTTACATGCGTGGGGAGATTCGTCATCCCAAATGGGTTCTCTTGAGGCCCGGAAAGGAATTGAACTTCTTGGTACTCGATAGGAGGGGTAGTGGACCTTACACATATCGGTTAGGTGCTGGTCCTCTTCTTGATGATGAGGGGTTGGGTAATAGGGCCGTGAAATACAAAGGTTCTGTTTATCTTGACGCGGGGACTATTGAGAGCCCTAAGCCCTTCGATGAAGGTGAAATAATAAGAGTGAATGTGAGTGGTGTAAAGCAATTCAATAAAGGTGGGAGAGATATCTATACTGTAACACCGACAGATGTGAAAGGGGAAGGAGAAGGAGAGGGTGTAGTAAGTATGGAAACTCTAGGTCTTTTGACTAAATCTCTAGAACCTCTTCATTTCCCACACGATGTGAAAATCATAGATAATTGTATACTTGTGAAAATGTATCATGACAATGTTATCTATAATTTGGAGAAAACACAGGATGGGTATTGGGCTAGTGACCCAGAAACAGTATTATCTGGTATTTCTACTAATGACTATTCTATTCGTTTAAGTGAGAGTTTGAGACCGTTTTGGACCCAAGTTACTTCCATGCTCTTGAAAGGTAAGATAGAAAGAGTTGTGGAAGAGGGCCAGATACCGGATGATACAGATGAAACTATGGAAGAAGAGTCTGCTGGTTTGTTAAGACCGGGTAAAGATAAGAATCTTTTGTTAAAACCTGAGACGGTGAAGGGGCTGAAACTCATAGAAGAGGCGTTGGATGTCTTAGAAAAGGAGCAATATTACAATCGTACTGGTCCCAAAGGTTTGGGTATTGATGTGGGTTCTCTTACTGAAAGCCCAAGGGGGCCAACTAAATTGACAACTGAAGAGACAATGCCTGATTATGATATGCGAGTAAGACCTACTGAAGATGCTGAAAAGCCATATAAAGAAGCAACTTCGCGTGAAAGTGAAAATAAGGGTACTAAGAGGAAAAAACTAGTTACAGATGGGGGGCAGTCACTCGATTTGGAGTTAGATTCTGATAATGCGGTGCTATCTGATTAATGCCGCTTCATATAAGTAGTATGAATAATTAGCGAGTGATTAGTGTGTTGTCTAATGTGCGCTCTAGACCCGGTGAACAATCGGTAAGACTTCTGAAAGGCGGAGATTTAGTAGTAGCAGGATATGCAAGCGTAGAAGTAGTAGACAAGCAAGGTGACAAAATAACCAAAGAAGCACTCAAAGACGCATTCAAAAAATACATGGAGGGTGACAAGTACCGGAATGTACAACTAGCACATTCAAACATACAAGTCGGTGAAGTCATACCCAGTTATACAGATACAGAAGGGAGGTTGTGGAAAAGCGAAGTTGATGATGTCGGCATGTTCGTAGTAGTAGAACTCAGAGACGACATCGAAAAAGCAAAGGAAGTCGCTGCCGAAATCCGAAAAGGAGCACTAAGAGGTTTCAGTATCGGGGGACAGGCATTCAAGCGAGTTAGGAAAAGTGACAAAGAGCACGGCGACTACCAAGAAATAAGCAAACTAGAACTTCACGAAGTAACAATCTGTGAGAAAGGAATAAACCCAGAAGCAACATTCAAAATTCTAAAAGAGGATAATGAAAAAAATAAGGTGAATAAAATGACGGATGAAGATAATGATATTATGACCCAAATGGGTGATGTCCTTAGTCGCTTGGAGACTAGGCTTGATGCCTTTGAGAAGGGGGATAAACCCGCTTTCTTGGAGGGTAAAGACGATGACGACAAGAAAGATAAGAAGGATAAATCAACAGAGGTCGTAGAGCAAACTGATAATAGTGTGGAGAAGGGGGAGGAATACTCTGATGTTATTACTTCTGAGTACCTAAACTGGATGGAAGACACACTAAAGAGCGCAGGAGTAGATACTACAGCAGCAAGAGCACATTTCGATGATGTGGAGAAGGCTAACCTAGGTTCTTCCCCTGAAGAGTTGGCTGACACAGAAGCCGCAAAGGGTGGACAGGTCAAGGGCCGAGCACAGGAGAACGGCAAGCCTTCAACCAACGCTATCTCGCGCACGACTGGAAGCGGTAGTTCAACCAAGAAAGGTGAGTTCCTTCACCCTTCAGAGGTAACACACTCAGATATTGAGGCTGCTTACGAGGTTTACAAGGCTGCTGCACTAGAGCAAGAGTTTAGGAAGGCTCTGGAGAATGAGTTTACAAGCCGTTACTCTACTGAGAGAGTAGAAGAGATTTCAAAGGCAGAGGCCGCTGCTTTCGACGCACGCAGTCCTCTGGACGACATAAACAAGTCTATCGCCGCACTTGGTGAGCGCATAGACTCACTTGCTAATCCTACCGAGCCAGAAGTTGGAGAGGAACTACAGAAGTCTGAGGCTGCTGTAGAGATTCCTTCGACTGTGGATTTGGCTGCGATGACTTGGGATGAGGTACACCAACTTGCTGACAAGGCATTCAGGGTAGATTGAATAAAAGAGGAATAATGAGGTGAAATAATATGGCAAGAAATTACATACGCACGATTACAGACATGGAGCGCTACTACTATGGCGCTGGAAATGCAATGGGATACTCGTACTCTGGTAGTGAACTACTGAAGGCCGACGCCCCAATGCTCTCAACTACTGCAGGAACTTATCAGGCAATCTATGGCCGCAAGGTCTGGTCGCAACTGAATCAGGAGTTCAACGCTTTCAGCATACTACCCAAGAAGCCTTGGGACAGGAGTGGATGGCGTGTTGTCACAGCCAAGCCGAACGCAGGCTCCCTACATGGTGGAGTTGCTGAGAACGCAACCCTACCTGACACGGTTAAGCCAGCCTTCCAGCATGTGGCCGCAAAGCCAAAGACGATTGCTCATACCTTCGATATGTCGGAGACAGCAATCTTCCTCGCTGACAAGGATGACGGACTTGGGGATATTAGACAGGTTCTCAAAGAGGAAATGGGTAAGCACCACGCTGAGATGGTCAACAAGATGCTGCTAACAGATGTAACAACTGTGGCCGCTAACAACTTTGAGTCGCTAGACAGGATTACTACTGGTAACAATCAGATGACTACTGGCACGCACTACGACACTAATGACGAGGATATCTACTCGATAGACCGAAGCGCTAACACTTGGTCCTTCGCCGAAGATAACGCAGACAGTAGCAGCGCTAACAGGACTCTTTCACTAGACCAGTTGGACACTCTATTCCAGAACATCTGGGTACGAGGCGGAAACCCCAAGGTTATTCTGACTGGATATGACACTCTAATGAGACTACAGCAACTGCTACAGTCACAGCAGAGGTTCATGGAAGAGAAGAGAGTTACCCCCACCTACAATGGTGTGAAGGGTGTGCCGGGTATGGAGGCAGGGTTCATCGTGGCGACTTACAACGGTGTTCCAATCATTCCTTCCAAGGATATGCCGAAAGATGGGATTAGCAGACTATACTACATAGACAGCGATTACATACACTTCAGCACAGCGATACCAACACAGTACTTTGAGTCTGGTATTGAGACTGGCGACCCGTTCGCCATCAACAGACTGGGCCAAGAAGGGCTCTACCGAACCATGGGTGAGGTATGGACCACTTTCTTCGGGGCTCAGGGGAGTATCCGTGACCTGAGTTGAGGTTCACAGAGGAATAAGAATAAGAGGTGAAAAAATATGGCAGTAACTTTTACGAGAAGCACAGGAAGTGGCGGTGTAATGACCGTGAACTTTGAAATTGATATGTACGCAGGAGCGCTAATTGACGGCACACGCTGGCTAGACGGTGCGGCAGGGGCAGCAGATTCCTACCCCGGTGCTATAACTGGGTTCCAAGCAACTAACGATGACACAACTAATACAGCAGGACGAGGACTGAAACTGGTTGTTGGGACTTGCACTTTGGTGCAGGATAACAACGCCTTCACAATTGGTGGAGACGCTGACACAGTTCACGCAATAGTGGTTGGCGGCTCAGGAGTCGCAGCAACATCTTGCTCAGTAGACGCAGGGCTTGGGACAGGGATAATCACCTTCGCTTGCGAAGGAACCCTTTCTGGAAGCACAGGATTCATGGCAATAGTATCTTGAGGTGAGTAATTGCCCCAAGTGAAATACCATGGACCTGAGTTTTGGCGCAGGTCGCCTGATGTGTACCATCCTGACTTTACAAGAGGTGAAGTTAGGGAGGTAAGTCAGGCTTGGCTTGACCAATGGCGTAATTGGTTGGTTGAACCTTACTTCACATTGGAAGGTGATGAGGCCCCGCATGTAGATGCAGGTAATGATGGAATTCCTGACGCTTCTTGGCGCAGGAAAGAAATCATAACATGGTTAGAGAATTATGATATAGAGTTGAGTGGCGGTTACTATACTAAATCCGCCCTTCTAGGATTGGTGAATACGGCTTTAAGCCCGGAAGCGCCCGAAGAACTAGAGTCTCTAGAGGAAGAGGTAGTCGAAATTGAAGCAGAAGTGGAAGCAGAAGTGGAAGCAGAAGTGGAAGCAGAAGCAGAAGTAATAATGGAGTGATAAAGAATGGCAATAGTATTTGATAATAGACCAACGGTAATCGGTAATTTGATGCTTGTAACAGGAACATGGGCAAATGGTGACAGCAGCGTAGACCTTTCGGGGTTTTTGGCTGATATTCTACATTTCGATGTGACTGCGAATAGTGCTACTGAGCAAGCAAATCCTACTGGATTTGTTGGAACTACAGGGCACTTTACAGAGTCAGGTAGCGACGGTGGCCGATTTATTGCAATAGGACACCGCAATTGAGGCGGTGACCTAAATGGCAGCAATTAGTGTAAAAGTGTACAGATTTGGCCCTCATGAAGTGGCCGAAGGCACGCTTGCAGCATCATTTGCCGCTGCGTTAGCGGCTGATAGCCTTACAAGTTCTAACATAAGACATTTTGAGAAAGAGTTAGTTCGTGGAGAAGTAGTTTATACTGTTCTGTATTGGTCATGAGCGTGGTGATATGAATGGGTTTTCAATTAGAAACACTTGATGCAGACGCTATCTCACGCGCACAGAAACAGAATGTGACATTTTCTTCTTCAGTAGGAGAAGGGGTGATTTTTAATGAAGACAAACCCCTTGCTGGTGTAACATCTGAACAACGCGCTCGTACTGAGCATGTGGCCGATGTTCTGAATATTGGTGCTGGCACTCGTTGTGTACATTGTGGTCTACTTCATTTCCTATGGAGAAAAGATTGTGGTGCTTGCGGAAAGCCTATGGAGTATAATCTTGGAACCCGTGATGAGGGGGCGAGGTTATGAAGATACTAGTGCTCAAAGCGGCTGACCCTAACAGACGGCGCAAGGTTCTCACTTCTCATTTTGGTAATGAAGAAGAAATGAGATTGTGGAAGTGGGCAAATCGGCTTGCTGCTAAGCAAGCAAGAGATGCAGGTAAACCAGCATCTGGACCAGAATGGGAAGCAATGAGGGAAGAATTATTCCAATCTGCATTAGCAGACCCAGCATCGCAGAATCTTATGACAGTAGATTGGCCTACTCCTGAGTCTGAGGAAAGTCCTGAGCCTGAACCCGGAGTAGAGGGTAAAAGTGAGTTAGAGGCTCTTATGACACAATATCCACATCTCTTCGATGAATCAGGTAATTTGGCAACGGGAGAACCAATGAATTTGGCGTTTGACGCTCTTCTCAAAATGAGGGGAGTTTAAGCATGCCACAGGTTTTCAGCCCCGGAGAAGCGGAAACTCGTCCGTTAAATCCTGATGCCATTGTGTATACTACTGCTCAGAAGGTTGCTGACCTTCTTGACATAGGACCGTCAGAAGCAATACTCGTATCTTCAGATACTACTCTATCTGTTATTGGTGGTTCTGCGAATGATGTTGCTAAAGTATACATTACAGGTGCTGATTACAGAAATATAGGATTCTCTGTAGGCGATTCAATTTCAGTTTACAGCGATGCTGACCCATTGGGGTTTACAGCGACCATCACAGAAATATCATCTACAATAAACGGCGTTGCTCTTGGATTCGTTAGTGAAGGTTTGTCTGTTACAAATTATCAAGCGGCTGATAATACATATGTTCAGAATACAGAATCATTCACTAATGGTAGAACTCGTGGGCTTACCAAAGATAAGGTAAATTCTATCATTAAGAGAATGCAAGATAGGATAGACAAACTCACTCATAATGCTTGGAGACCTTACCTAGTCACAGCAGAATACATTAATTTCGATACATACAAGCCGTATAGAAGGAGATATTACACCGATTATGTGGGCACAACCCCACTTTTATTTCGTAATGTGCAACAAATCTTGAGACTTGAACTATGGCAAGGCGATGATTATCGAGAGATAGGAGCAGCAGAGGCTAGAATAAAAATTGATGATTACTCTGAATTATCTGGCGATTCTATTTATCTGGCTGCTGGTAATGGAAGTGTTGCTACTCTTACTGTGGGAACAGGGACTACTAACTGGCGCTCTGATTTTGATAAAGTGACTACTGCTCAGAACATTGTTGACCTCATAAATAAAGAGGATAGGGTTGGAAAAACAACAGTAGAGTTTTCTCCAGCGTTTACTCTTGAAGGCAGCACAGATAATGTGGGTGTGCATAACGAGTTTCTTGCTACTGCTAATTCTGACTATGGTACTGGTATGGTTAAGATAACAAGTATGAGAGATACTATTGGTGGTGAGACTTGCACTATTGCGTTAAGTGACACTACTGGGCTGAGTGTAGACCAAACTGGTGATGTGGAAGCATATAGTGCATCAGTAAGTTCGACTACAATTACTCTTGACTCTGATTATAACACTACTAATTTTGTTGAGAAAGGTTTGTTACAAGTTGGGAATGAAGTTGTTTCCTATACAGGGAAGACTGCTAGCACATTTACTGGTTGTACTAATTTGAATGGTACACCACTTACTACTCTCAATACTGCGGGTACTCTCATGAAACAACATAAGTTCGCAATTGACCTTGTGGGGGGTAGTAGCAGCGGGGATAAGGGTAGACTTAGAGATTGGTGGATAGACCCAGAAATGGGTATTATCTACTTCAATAACTCCTATCCTTTCTTTGAGTGGAATGCAATCAAGGTGGCTTACATACATGGTGAGAGGTATGTTGCGAAAGCAATCGAAGATATGTGCACTAAGATGGTAGCGATTGATTTGCTAATGAGTGATGACCGTAGCGTTCTCATTCCAGAAGGTACACAGAATGTAGATTTGGCTAGCAAGATACAGTTGTATCGTGCAGATGTGGATAGAACAATGCCTCGATACATGGAGGTGGTGGCTTTTGAGTGACCCCTTTGATGACTTTCATGATGTGCTTGTAAGCACTCAAAGGGAAGATGTGAGACTTCAAAACGAGATGAAGGAATTTTTCACTAAGAATCCAAAGGAGCATGTAGAGAAAATCCACAAACACGAGATGGAGGCTTCCGAATATTTTGAAGAAGGCGGGCAGTTACTTCATAAAGAAAGTAAACAACCATTAACAGCGAACCAGAAACAGGCTTTTACTAACAAGGTGAAACACTTGATATTAAGCGGCGCTGTGGGCCCCCATCCGCTTTTAGAACAACAGAATCTTATCTACAAGGATGGCGCGATAGTCGCTAATAGAGAGAAATATAGGGAGGATTGAGTATGGTTGCAACTTTCCTAGAAGGTATTGATGTACTTCTTGACACTCTTTCCACCAATTGGAATAGGGGTAATACTAACAATTTCAAACCGATAATCATAGATATCGCTGATACCGGCGCTGAAAGAGGGAAGCGTTTGGACTTAGCAAACCATGACTATATTCTGGTATTTGAGACCGCGCACAACGAAGAGACCCCAGATATACTGTATGACTTTGTTACGACCCGTATCAATGTAACACTAGACTGCAGGACTACTCGCTCTAGGACACACATGCAGAAGATGGAGAATGAGATACGACGCGCTATTCATTTGAAGCGTAAGGGAGATGGGGTTAACTTCGACAGGTTAGTATACAAAACCCGTACAGACCTATCTGATAGGAGTAAGCGTTTGTTTAGAATTACTTTCCAAGTCGAAGTGATTATTTTCGCAGAACTAATACCATGAGGTGAAAAATATGCCATCAACAGTCTACAAGGGTGATTTAACAGAAGTTACTTTCGGTCATGAAAGTGGCATGGATTTGACACATGATTATGCGAGCACATTCCGATTCATAGCGAAAGCGAATGCTAGTTGGCCTAACATTGACACTAGTATAATCACCTTTAGTGGTGGGCCTTCTGGCTCTCCGGTGCATAGTGGTGTACTGAAATATCCTACTGGTATGTTGGTAGGCTCTAGATTGGTGTTTTCTGGTATTACAAGCGCGTTTTCTACGGCTGATAATCACTCTAACGGTGGACCTTCGTATACTATTGTGAAGCATGAGGTTGTTAGTGGGGCAACTGAACTAACCATCAGTCCTGCTTTGAAAACAGACCATAGTAGTGCGGTTACTTCTGCTAATGGGACACTACGCATCCTTCCTTACAAGACCCCTTCGATGGATACGGGTATGGTCTATCATGCAACTGCTAATGAGTCTGGTGAGAGGGTTCTCACGGACCAATTCGTTGGACTGATAGGCACTATTGCCCTTCCTGAAACGACTGTGGACCTCAAGCGCTACCATGTTGTGGGTCTTGGTCGTGATGTTGCTGTACAGGTTCCCGGTAGATTCCTTAACCAAGGTGGCTCTTTTGAAACCAATTTGCATAATGCCCGTTGGTTCTATTACGCACTTGGTCATGAAGTTACTAGTGTGAGTGCCCCCGAAGATGGGCATGCTAGTGATACTTTCAGCATTAATGGTGCTATAGAGGCGGGTGATTCTTCATTCGCATTCGATTCAAGTGGTACTACCGACCCCGTTATCAATGGTGTGGGTATAGGGCCGGGGGATTACATTGTTCTAGTAGATACTAACACTACAGATATCAATGTCCATAGAGAGACTACTAGTGATGGTACATGGCCCTCTCAAGGTTCTCAAAGTATCATAAGTATGGCAACAAAACAAGAAACTCGTCGTGTGGTTGCTATATCAGATACTAATGGGATTGGTACTATTTGGGTAGATGACCCTTTCAATTTCTCTCATGCTGATAATACTGTAGTTGAATTTGTTAGATTTGAGGCTGATGGTTCTCGTGGTAGCCCACACATGTCTACTGCGTCCGCTTCTTATGGTAATATCACAAACCCAACAAAGCGGCTACTCTTTTCTCGCACAACGGTTCCTTCATTCGCTATGGAAGTGAGTATCAGGAGAAACGATTCTGATTCTGGTGTTGAGCCTACTGAGGTAACAGATGGTGGCGCTTCTGATTCTAAACAACTCACTCGTGTGTTCAGAGGCTGCAAAGTGAAGGACTGGTCGCTTACTGCCGATACAGATGCTGCAGTTCGTATGACTGTAAATTTCGATGCTGCTCTTTGTTATACAGATACTGGTCGTTTAGGGGCAGATAAAGCCACAGCCACCCTTACCGCTTTATCTAAGACGGCAGGTCAAGCCAACACTCGTGTTTTGACTCTTAGTGATGGTACTAATTCTGTTAATTTCTCTATTGATAATAGCACTTCAACATCTACAGCAACTGTCATAGGATTTTCTAATGCTAATAGCAACGCTAATCAATTTGCTACTAATATTGCAGCAGCAGTTAATGCTGCTAATACAGCAGATACTCTAAACATGTCAGCCATAGCGTCTAGTGCTACTGTGACATTAACTCAAAATGACAACGGTGTTGCTGGAAATACAACTCCAAGTGGTACTGCTATTTCTGATTCTGTGATAACTCTTTCTTCTGCTTTTTCTGGTGGTCAAGTCGCTGGTGACAGATATGATTGTCACCGTTTGTTTGAGGACACCGCTAATACCGAGCAAAAGAGGAAGGACGCTGGTATAGCCAAGAGGACCCAGAAACCCTTCATGTTCTACAATGGGACAATGCAAGTAGGAGGGGTTACTCTTGGGCAGGTTGTAAGTTTCACTTTGAACGGTTCTACTGGTGTAGAGCAGTACTATACAATAACAGGCGCTAATGTACCAGATTCCGCTACTGACCAAGTTCCGTTTGCTGGGACTAGGAATCCCGCTATTGCTGTAGAGGGTAAGACAGAGTACGACCTTGAGATGGAAATCATTGTTGATGACCCCCTGTTCTATCATAAGATGCGTAGAGCAGTAGACCATTTCGATGATGATACGAGTGATACAACAGATGCTGATATGATTCGACTTTCCTTCACCAAACAGGGTGCGGGTGCTACAAGGGAGACTATGGATATAGTCATGGATGATTACTTCATCGTGGAGGCCCCCTTACCTATACCTGAAGATAAGGGTCCAATCAGGAGCACATTGAAGATTCTACCTAAGTCCGTTAGAGTGGTTGCGGTAGACACACTATTACATTCATGAGGATTATACATGTTACCACCAGAATTAACAAGAGCCAAGTATTTCAATCGCAATGGGCGAGATGCTTATCTTGAGTGGGTATTAGATGTTACAGGCATTCCTTTTAGTGCTGAATTACTCAAATATGGGACTAGACCACCGATAGACGCTATTCTTGAAATGAGTATCCCTGTAGATGATTTACCTGTTCAAAAAGAAGAAGAGGAACCAGAATGGGTTCAAGCCGCTATAGAGACAACAAGTATCCGTTGGACTAATTCTGATGATGATGAGGGTCTTGCATTAACAAATGAAATAGAAGAAGAGTTGTTAGTATTAGAATCGGAAGAGGCTCTTCTAATTGAGGAAGAAGTGGAGATAGAAGAATCCCCACTAGAAGAAATAGAAATAGAAGAAGTGGAAGAGTCAGTACCAGAAGTAGAAGAAGTGGTAGAAGTTGTTGCCGCATCTATTATTGCTACGGCTGATAACCCATTTAGCACTATTGATTACAATTCATGGACCGTTAGAGAACTACAGGAGGAATGTAGAGAACGAGGTATTACCATTCGTGGTACTAAAGCCGAAGTTGTCTTACGCCTACGAAGAGACGATGACGGTATCATGGATGACACCGCAAACGGCGAGTCTGAAGCCCCCTCGGAAGAGGCTGTTGAAGAAGCGCAGGATGCCCCCTCGGAAGAGGCTGTAACCACAGGTGACGAAAATGCAAATAGCGAACAAGGAGAGTATACTAGCGAAGAAGAGTGAACAGAGACATGAGGTACAGACTGACAGGGATAACCCTGAAAGTGTGTTGGAAGTGTGGGTGAGGGATATCACCTTTTTTGATATCCAGAAAGCCGCACAAAGCATGTTTGTGTTAGAAGGGGAAGAGGTCTCTTTAGACCTTGAAGGATATTGGCGCTACGCCTTTACTAATTGGGTAGTGCGTACCAATCCAGAACTGTCCCCGGATGAATTGGGGCAGATTAATGCCTATGTTGGAGAGCAAATAGCGGCCTTGCTCCCTAAGCCAGATGAACTGGCGGAGGCGATGCAAGGGGGTTTTACCAAGGCGAACAACTGAAGATTCAGCAGTTTCTCAAGAAAAAGACAATTGAGAACGCTGAAGACCTGAGACTTCAGGTAGAGTTGTTCGCCTATATCATAGCAAAACATTACAACATATCACTCAAGGAAGTATACAGTATGGATGACAGTCTTTTCTCTCAATCTCTTTCATGGGCTCTTGCTATTCAAGAGGAAGAGGCTAGAGAGAATGCTAGGCAGAGGATGGAAGCAGATACTGGGCAAGAAGCCATTTCTATGGATTATGATTTCTTACAAATGGAGGATGATTTCTAATGGCACTTGGTAGTTTAATCACCAGTTTAGCCGCTATGAAATCTTCAACTGGTGGTATATCTCGTGCCTTTTCTTCTTTCTTCCCTACATTGAAATTGTTGAAGGCAAGACTTGTGGAGGTTTTTACGAGTGGGAAAACGAAAGCCGCAGAGATGTTTGCAGATGCTAAGGCTAAATTCAAAGAGCACATGCTTAATCTCTGGGAAGGGTTTGAAGATAGATTCCCTAATCTCGCTGGTTTCTTGGTGAATGTGAAAAACGCATTCATTTCTGTAAAAGAGAAAATCAAAGAGTTCTTTGGTAGTTTAGGTGAACGCTGGGATAATTTCAAAGAAATGGTAACTACATTCAGTATAAGTGAGTGGTTAGGAAATAGGAAAGATGATTTCTTCGCGTGGATAGGTAGCATAAAAACAAGATTCTTTGAAGCGATATCTAATATCGGTACAAGATTTCAAGAAATGGTGAATAATTTACCAACTCTTCGTGAAGCGGGTAGTGGCGCAAAATCTTGGCTTTCAAAGAAAACTGGTATTGGTGATGGTGTAGGTAGGTTTGCTGCTGGTGGTATCGCTCGTGGTCCTAGAAGCGGTTATCCTGCCATATTACATGGTACAGAGGCTGTTATCCCTTTGAGTGGGGGTAGGAGTGTGCCAGTAGAGATGCAAGGCGGCGCAGGTCAAGTATTCAATATCAAGATAGATGTGTCAGGTGTTGTGGACCGTACCGATAAGCGCGCTCTTGCTCGTGAGATAGGCAATCTGATTCAATCTGAAGTCGCCCGTTCAATGGGTGGTCAAACTCGTAGAGGAAGGAGAGCCTGATGCCTGAAGCGAATGGAGTCCCAATTCGCCTTGTGCATGAGAATGGCTCTTTGACGGAGTTGATGGCTACAGAAATCAATCTCAATGTTGACCGCAAGATTTCCGGTCATTCTTTCCCTTTCACAGGTGGCGCTCTATGGGGTTTGGAATTCAATGTACCAAACACTATGATAGAGATAGAGGGAATCTTTACTGACGACAGAACTGCTATTGGTTCTACTGCTGGTTTCGCTATCCTTGATTTTGCGTGTACCAAAAGAAGTATAGATGAGGGTATAGGAGTTGAACAATTTGTTACATCTCAAAATATGACGGCTATACTTACTGGTGCTAAGTTGGGATTGAAGGATGGTAATGGACTAATTCATGAAATTCCCTTTGCCGCTTCTGCTGTTGGTAGTCATACTGCTTACTATGACGCAACTAATGATGGTCAAGTTTTGATTAACAAAACGCAGTTGTTAGCGTTGGATGCGGAAACCCGTGCTGAGAGATTCGCGTTGACTATCAAGCAATTTATAGACGGTGAACTGTCCGCATATTTCTCTACTGCTCTTTTCCCTTCAAATTATGAACCAACTTATGATACTGCTGTGCTCAAAATTACACAGAAAGTAATAGGGAGAGGTGGTAACAATGTATTCCCTCATTGGAGTGGGGCATCTGATGACCCGTATGAATTCCTCCCATGTTATTTCACAACATTTTCTGGTGGTTCTAATGGTGTGCAGAAGTCTGCTGGCGACAAGGTACAGGATATGTATGGGATATTGAACAACAGTTCTAGGCATTGGGTAAATCCAGCGAATATGGGGGATTACAATAAGGGTGGTTGGATTAACGACGATGCCCCACTTACGGGTACGGCTTTGGAAGGTACTCATGCGATTAGAGGATTTGATGGTGTAGTGGGTGATTATATCGTAGGGATACAGATACCATACAATTCTATGGTACAGGCAACAGCGGGGAGTGATAAGTATGTACCTCGTAATTTCTTTAGAAAAATTGGTGCTACAGCAAAGATAAGCGAAAAAGGTTCTGAAGCCAATAATCTACCCGCTTCTACTAGTTTTAATACTGATTCTTCGTATACTGGTATGCAAGGTGCGGTTCACAAAATAGACATCACTTATGAGGCTGGTGAAGCGGTTTATGGCTTTGTTTTACTATTCGCTCCTATAGATGCGATACTTTGATGGTGGAAATGTGGCAGTTATTGGTCGTAGAAATCACGCTTTGGTATTCAACGGTGTGAACGACAGTATCATCATACCTCAAGGTCGTATGACCAGTTTGGGTCAAACAACTACAGAGGGCACAAAGAGCCCATTACCAATATTAGGGGAGAGTCCTCATGGTACGAAGGATGGTGATTTACTCTCTGGAGAGTTCTACGATACCATGACCATTGAGGCTTGGGTCATTCCTGATTGTGGTGGTGTGATTGTAGAAAAAGAGGGGATGTTCTCTCTTAGTATAGGTAATGTGGATACCCCCGGTCCTGCTGTCTTTGAAGTTTGGATTGAGACCCCTGCTGGTTTAGAATCAGTTCGGCTTGCTACTGCTACTGAAACCGCTACTAGGTATGAGGGGACAGTATATCCTCCTGCTAGTTTAGGTGGTATGCACGATTCCTACAATAGATTCACGAATTCTAATGACGGTACATCTCTCAATATCAACCATCGGCCACTCATACATGTAGTGGCTTCGTTGAATACTACTAGTGCCACTCTATCTGTTAATGGCGAAATAATGGTCAAGAAGGAAATGAAGAATAAGGATTTCAAGATAGCCCAATCTGATAACCATGTGTATGTTGGAGGAAAAGGTGGGCAATTCAAAGGTGTGATGGAAGCACTTCATATTGGGGTAGTTTCAGATGACTCTATCACAAGTAGTAATCCTCCTTTAGTTAATCCCAATAGCCTTTTGCTCTATCGTTTTGAAGAGCCGATTGCTCCGATTGAGGGGTCTTACAACTTCACCACCATGAGTACCAATAGCGGTCTCACCAGACTTACCATATCATCAGCAGATGCTATCACCTTGGCAACTAAGTTAACAGGTGAAACAAAGACTAGTGGGAATGTAGATTTTACTGTTTCACCTTACAGTTCTGGTAACTACAAGGTGATAGATAGAAAGAATACAACCACACACAGCGTTGCTCATGTGCCGTATAATCTTCTGATAAATTCAGATGCCATTAATCCTAATACCAAGAAACCCAATCAAAGCCCTCCTGAGAGAGTCAGACTTCATTCCATAACTGATATTGGTGGCTCTCCCTATCTTACAGTTTCAAGCATCCATATTGAATTCGATTCTTCTTCTTACCCTGCTAACCCACTAAGACCAGTTCTTCACACTAGGACAGACAATGTGGATAAGCACTTCGTGGTAGTAGGTGCTGACCTCTTAGTGGATAACGACTCAGGTAAACCGTATCAACCACCTCATCTAGCAACTCAAATCATAGATAGAACAGGACAGATGGTGATTGATGAGAGTAATTGGGGACAACACGGTTTTGTATTTTCAAATAGAATGTCAACTACTACTTCTGATACCAATAATCCATTTGCTGTAGTTTGGCCTACGACTTTGGATGAGAGATATCAGATAGGGCATAGTGGTAGACATATAGCCAATCATGTGGATGGTCATGAGTATCTTAGAATGCTTCCTCGTGCAAGTGATGAGATAGTAGACCAACAGGTAGATGGTTCATCTGATATCATTGATATCGTCTATGATTCTACTCAAAGAGGGATTGAGAATCAAGTAACCGTAAATGCGGAAGTAGATGTTTTCAGGGAGCAACAGTCCTTTGAAATCTTGAATCTGGTAAATTCTAGTACTACTACTGCTGTTTTCCATAATGGTTTACCTGATGAAAACAAGGAGATAATAGCGATAGGGGGAGCATCTTTTGATTATCGGCCCTTTATGCTGAAGGGGCCAGTACCTACAATCAAGAGTACTGTGAACACAGAGACTAGAAGGTATCACGCTAGACCTAGCAAAACTAGTAGAGTTGCTTTACTTAGTGTCCCTGCTTTAGCCAGTTATGATATGGCTCCGTTTGTTGAAATTCACTATAATGCTATTGATTTGACTGGCGAAAGTATGAGTTCTACTGACCAACCGTTATTGATGGTAGAGAAAACCGTTCCTTCAGGTAGTACTGTTGTGACTGGTTCCACTACTGTGTATAGTTTGATGTACACGGCTATAACATCTAGTGGGATAGATTCTACACTCTATGCTCCGGGCGGATACATA
>VTLG01009555.1_pt1 | contig 27515 bp, 35 predicted proteins | sample 4694571 | NCBI WGS metagenome assembly VTLG01 (sample SAMN12604809, study PRJNA352737) | marine metagenome | biome: ENVO:00000447; feature: ENVO:00000209|ENVO:00000569|ENVO:01000036; material: ENVO:00002151; isolation source: viral sequences binned using virsorter ...
ACATGGGAGGAACGGTTCGAAGAGATGGAGGGTATCAGTTTATCAAGGTATGCAGGGGAACGCATGAGAGAACGCAGCCGGAAGGAAAAGCAACAATCCCGTAGTAAGTAGGCTCTCCTTCATTCTCACCTAGAGAATCAAGGCGATCAAGGGTTGTGGCGATCTTAACAGTGTCTTCATCTTGCGACACCAACCAACCCACCGACTCCATGACCGGACACTCTACCTTGTCGGCGGTAGTCCAGTCAGAATACTGGATGATATCCCGCCAAGTAATTCTTACTAGCGTTTCTTCTTTACCTTCTGTAGCGGCCCCGGTATGATCCACCCGATCACCATTGGCAGCAACAGAACTAAGCCTAATAGCCATCCAGCCGATCCGACCAACTTACCCAAAAGTGTGAAGAAATTATCAGGCGCTTCCTGAACAACGGTGTCTGCGGTGACTGCAATTGGCTCACCTTTAACGGGGCTTTCCGCAGTTAATGCAGAGGCAACTGCAGCCGTTGTCCCCCCGACCACCGCTGTCGGTACAATCGCACCCCCCGTCAAGGCAGTCGTTGCACCAACAACTGCCGTCGTTGCTGCGCCAGTCATTAGGCCCGTCTTTATCTTCCCCAGACTGCATCCTGCGATACCTAGCGTACAGACCAGTATCAGGCAAGTACGTACATAACGATTATAAGAATTACGACTGCCCATAAAGGTTTCTCCTCAATGTGTCTCAAGATTGTCTTAATTATATGCATGTTGTCTCCCTTTATTTTGTATCCGTTATAAAGTAAATGATGAACCACATCCGCAGGAAGATGCTCCTGTAGGTGGGGTGAAATGGAACGATGGTCTGAATGGGTCGTCGTCCCAATCCATAACTGCATCTCCAAGTAGGTCAAGGGAATGGGCATCAGAGTAAATAGTAGGAGAGATCATCGTAGCATCCGTTGGTAATTCTCCAGTGGGAGATAGCTTTATTTTGTAGCCTGAACATCCGCCACCTTCCAGATATATTCCTAAATACCCGTCCCCATTTATTACTTGGTCTACCTTGTTCTGTGCTGCTTCTGTAATAGTCATTAGTCAAGTATTTTCCTCACCACTTCACGGCCCTCCCAATTGTCTTCAACCGCAACCTCATGCTTTTCGCAAGCGTAACGGGTATTAGTGTCAGCATTATCTTTCCATCCGTTCCGCGAAAGTGTTCTTTTTACCTGAAGGCATCCCCTGACCCCCATCTCTACCCACTCCCCTTTCTCGTTCTCATAGTGGCCCATGTATTCAATGACATTACCATTAAGGAAGAGCATCAGTATAAACATTGTTTTAATAATCATAGTTTGCTTCCATTATGGGCTTTTAACTCAGCTACGGTATCTTTTAATATCTCTACGTGACCTTCAAGGCTCTCTATTCTCTGCCTGTAGAAGTCTAGGGTAAGGGCTTGCTGTTGATCGAACGGTGCTTTACCTGTTTCAATGTTGTGTAGAAGTTTGTCGAACTCACCGCTGAGGTGCTCTATCAACATGAATTGTTCGCTGTCCGCGGGCAGGGAGCCTAGGTTCCCCCGTGGCCACTCTCTCGAAAACGTGCTGTTCTCTGTGACATCATTCTGCATGAGAATGTAATTTGTCTCAATATTATTTAGTCTTTCAATAATCCCAAAGTAAGCCCAGACACCCACCCCAACAGAAGCAATCAGTGAGATAAGATTGCGAACTGGCATAGCGAATTTAGTTTTGTCACTTACATCAATCGCGTCGCTCATTCTTTGGGATTCTTCCATCGCTCATTTAGAATAGTATTTAATTCTCTTACCCTGTTTGAAACTTTTGCTGTCAGTATCCAAGGGCATAGCCCATGGATTAAGGCAGCAGCAGATAGTATGACAAGTACAGAGCAAAGATAGACACTAAAGCGTAGATGCTGAACATAAGACTCCTTAACTATGTGTAGGTGAGTGCATTTCATCTGAAGATGTACCACATAAGACCAGATAGCGCAGCAATATCTACACAGATAGACCAACATAGATAGGCTTTAAGAGCATACCTCTTCCACTCAACGGACCTTCTGTATTCGTGGATTGGTAAATACAATCTCATCTAACTTCTCCTCAAGTCTGATTAAGTGCGACATAATCTCTCCGAATTGGTCATCAGTTCTGGCGACCACACGCTCCAACCTATCCTCTACAGTTTCTAACTGGAAAGACTGTATCGCTACGCTCTCCCTTAGATCATAGATGAATGTGAACCCACCGATAATCAAACCTATCGTGGCTACTATGTGGCCTACAGACAGGCTCTTTGTCAGTTGTGTTCCATTACTCATAATTGTAGTTTATCTTCCTCTTCTCCAAGATGTATTATTTCCCACGCAGTTCCGCCAGTTATTGCGCAGACTATTACACCCTCTTCATTTTTATGAAAACTTAGGAACGTCCAAGAAGGTTTGTTAGGGTTATACATAATGGCTCCAAATGATGGGCCTTCTTTATTGTTTATCCAGCCTTTTCCAATTGGATACTCGCCTAAAATTTCTTGGTGATATTCGAGTGCCTCATCAACATCGTTCCAGCAAACGGCCTTGATGGGAAACTCAGTTGGGAACATTCTAGCTGATCCAGTTAACGGTATTAACAACAACAACGCTACTAAAAGTTTTTTCATCTACCTAAAATCCTATCTATCCTTCGTAATAAATTTTTCACAGAATCTTCCTTGCCCTTTAGAGCCTCTGTTTTAACAAGACCTCTAAGTGTTTTGATATCTCTTACCACCTGCAGCTTATCCCACTTTTCCTGATCACCCGCATCTTCATATGGACGCAACCCAACTAGGTACTGCAACCATCTCATGGACACAGGTTGGTCAACCCTTGACTCTCTAAGGCTAGGCTCGTCCTGCCACGGTGGTCTGAACCCCGCTCTGGTTCTTTCTACTGTACCACTCTCATCTCTGGTTGCCTCACCAAACATTCCGCCGGGATTAAGCCTGTCTAACTCAGATAACATAACCAGATTCTGCGCCAGCTTGGCTAGGTGTACCGGCATCTTTATGCCCACTAAGTCAACTGTTTCACCGCCGTAGTCTTGTATATCTCTGCGCCGGTAGATATCGTAATTAAGTAAAGCCTCTATCGGAGCCTTTAGAAAAGGGTTTGTCATTTCGGCCAACAGGGTTGGGAACGGTATTCCTGTGGCACCCAACCTACCCTCACGCATTGGTTTCCAATCTAGTAATCTGTTGGGATCTACAACGGGCAGCCAGTTCATCAGGGTTATGGCGTTGTTGACATCACCACCACCCCCCTCCATAAACTTATCCACCCACACAGGATTTCTTCCGCGTAGGAACTCGTTTGTTTCTTCTAGGGAGGGTGTATCTACCCCATACTGGATGTTATCTATAAGGTGATCTACCTTAACACCACGCTGGGGGTTTTTAATTAGCGCCTCTATCTGAGCGGGTATGTTTTTACGCGACCACGTGTAAAATGGAATGAATCTTTTTAGTGTGTTCTGCTCAAAAGGAGAAAGATCCTTGTAATCGAACAAGGCTTTTTTAACATTGTTTCTAGCAGCTTGACGGCTACCTGTTTTAGATAGCGTGGCTAGATATAGCGCCAGCCTAGTGTTATTTTCTAGGGCTGTGCCTGCAGCAAAACCACCATGCAATAGCTTGTTCTTGGTTGTGGGTGTTACCCACTGGGCTAGACTTGCCGCCTTATTTGCTGGCGCATCCTTAATAGCATAGTTTTCTACTTGACGTCCAACATCTCCACCTAGCCCGTATTGACCACGGTTGAGTATGCCGTCTTGCTGCGCCATTTTCCATATATCTTCATTGGAATGCTCACCAAACTTACCAACGTTAATTTTGCCCCTGAACTTTCCTGTGCGCAGAACACCTTCTGCAGCTCTTCCAGCTAAAGTATCTGGAGCTATAGCAGACATTCTCTGTATGTCTATAGCTTGCTTGAACCTGTGAGCATCAGTTGGCCCCATGCCACCTATGTTATACGCGTTCCACAGGTTACCCACTACGTTACGAGCGTGGTAAGCTGGACGCAATCCAAGTGACCACATCTTCCACCACTTAGTCGCACCATCTATCAGCTTTAACGCTTTGCCAAGCTCAGCTGGATCGCTGACAGTCTTGTGCATCTTGGTGATGAACTGCGCCACCTCTGGCTCAAACATAACACCTTCGATCCCCTTTATTGCTACCCAATCTGATGGCGTGTCTGCAGCGCCAGCACGTCTGCCCAAAGATTGAGCTGCGCTCTTTAAGAAATTCCTAGACGCTACTATCTGAGCATGGCTGGCTGTTCTGGCAGCTTTAATTGTGGGAGCATCTGTTATGAAAAAGTTCTTTCCATAACGTAAGTTGACATCCTCTACTGTGCCCTCCAGCTGCCTCTTAATTGCATGGGGATTGTTCTTAGCTGCATCCGCCATGGTTTCGATATTACCGTACCTTTTGGTTAGACGCCGTAATTCTTTCTCTCCAATCTGACTGAGTATGTGGGGTACGTACGCTGTTTCTGCAGCTTCTCCAGTAAGTTCTCTACCCAGCTTTAGCTCTGTTCCACGTGCAGCAATATCTCCTATCTCCGACCCCGCTACGTGGGTTGGGGGTGGGCCCATTACATCGTCTAAATAAACGGGTGCGCCCGCCTGTTCAGATGCAAGCTGCCCCTTAAACATCTTAGACATATCTTGTGCTTCACGCTGAGCAGCTGTTCTAGCAGCCCCTGTTAAGTGAGCTGGTACGTTGCTAGCAGCAGCCATACCCTCAGCCTCTCTCAAGATCTGACGATTGAGATCGTCAACACTTACGCCAAGACTCTTAGCTAGCTTACGCATAGCCCTTGTTTCTATCTTTGCACCGCGTGCAATCTGAGCGTGGCTGCCACGTATATCATCGAGCATTGTCATGTACAACTCTCTGGCTTTTTTCTTATCGCCAACGTACACATTCAGTGCGCGCAGAACTGGATTGTCTGCCTTTGCAGCTATACTCCTGCCAGCTTCGCTACTCTTTATTGCATTGGATATTTTACGTGCGCCAGTTACAGTGCCAAGCGCGTGACGTACGGCACCAATACCAAGTAGGTTGAGCGGATCAGTAACAACATCACCAGCAAATCCCAGCACAGTGGACAGCACCGGATGGGCAGCAACCCACTCTGGATTGGCACTAGCCATGATGTCTTGGATGCGCTTCTCGTCCTCGTAGGTAAACCCCTTTTTCATACCCTCTAGGGTTTCAGTTACATAACGCGTCCAAGCCGATCTATCGTCATCTTCACCCTGTGCGCGCCTCTCCTCAAAGATGTTATACAAACCGCCCGCTATGGCGCTCTGAGGGCGTCCTAGCTGGTGTAACGTGGTGAGCATACCCCCACCAGCAGCCTCAAGACCCTCTTGCACGGGTTCTGGTATATAACCATAGCCTGCGGATGCCACATCCTTGGTGGTTTGCCACACGCCATCCCCAGAATCATCAGACTCAGACCATAGCTCATCAAAGGTCTTCTTCTTTTTTTTCTCCGGTTCTGTCTCTGCCCATAATTGTTCGAAGCTCGCCATTAGAAAACATAGCCCTCATCTAGCATTCTCTGCCTAACTTGTTCTTGAGTTAATCCCTCTTTTTGAAGAGCTTTCATACGTATAATTTTTTGTTCATTAGACGCTGTAGCATTAGTAGACCTTTGCTGCTCTGTCACAGGCAATGGTGTGCCCGCTCCAGAAATACCCATCTTGCGCTTGATTCTTTCTATGTTGAGCCTTGCTTGATTTATAGCTGCTTCCGCGCCAAAGATTTCCTGCGTTACAGGATCTTTAGCTGAGCTGTAATATATTTCCCACGCAGCCATTGCAGCATCCTCGTTACCATCTCTAAGGTATTGCTCTGCCTCTCTAGCTACTCTTTCCCAAGCGGCTCCCTGCGGATCGTTGGATGGTAGTGGTGAGAACCCACCTGATTGTATTTGTGCATCAGTGGCCCATACCAATTCTCCATCCGGGTTTATAGACTTTTTGGTTGATGGTGCCGTTGTTGGCCCGTACCAACTTGCAGGTGGTTTGCCCATAATCCACTGAACATCAGAGTCACCCTTGGCTGGTTTAGTTTTCTTTCCTTTTGTGGTGGTTGTCTGCATCTCTCCATCCACAATCCTATGCCATTGCTGGAGATCCTCTGCGGCTGGAGTCCAACCATAGATTGCCTCTGCCTCTGCCGGCTTAGCACCCAACCGTATGGCTCTCTCGTGCGCCTCACGCTTGGTTGCTGGTGCGTCGTACGCGCCATCAGGGGTGTAGTAGACATCACGCCAGATGTTAAGCAGGCGTTCCTCTTGATCGTATTTTTCGATAGCCTCCATGCGGCTAATGGCACGCTGTATATACTGACCTGATCTGCTGCGTCCACCGGTTATGCCGGCGATCGCGTCAAGCCATGCGGCTTTACTGTAGATTGAGTTTAGCTGCTGTAGAAACTTCTTCTTTCTCTCTGCTGGATTGTAGGCCCATTGACCCCACGTTCTTTCTAGTGCAGCTGATTGCTCAGGAGTTGGAACGGCACCACCCACTGTAGAGGCACCCTCATCTTCTGCAGCCACTGCTGCTGTGGTAGCTGCCCCCATTGCTTCAGCATCTTGCGGGAACTGCATACCCTGCGCTGCAGGTGTGCGCAACTGTGGTGGCAACGCGCTATCAACCAGACCACCCTCAGCTGCCATCTGGTCAGCTTCTCCGGTTATCTCGCTGAAGTTATCTACGTCGTACACCTGACCCGGTACAGTTGGTATGTCTGTACCCGGTTGCATTGTTCTTGTGTCCGATGCAACTTGAGGTTGTGGTGCTGGTACACCGGGAATACCCTCTCCCTGCAACGCCGCCATAATGGCGTTGGATGGCAGGTTAAGAATTCCCTGACGTACTGTGTCTGCTTCTTCGCTCATGGTGAGCGGTGACGTAGACACTGCTGTACCTAGCCCCCCTCCACCACCAACCGTATCAGCCCTACCAAAGATTCCAATATCAAATATATCTTTGTATTTTTGAAGCTGGCTCTCTAAAAATCCGGGAGCGCTGTATGTGCCGGGTGGGCCAAGTGGCCCCTGCTGCGGGGTGATCTGTTGTACATCATCGCCAACTGGCACAGACGGTATCTCAGCCGGTGCTGATGGCATCTGACCTCTGATCATTGTATCTGCGTACGCGCTCTGACCAGCCTCTGTGGCTGGGAACCTATCAAATAGTAATCCCCTGAATCTTTCTAAAGCAGATCTGTCATCTGTGGATGGCAGCTGTTGCCCCGGAGTTACTGCCCCGGCCACACCCAGCCGTACACTGCCGGGATATGCTTGATCGGGATCCACCATCCCCCGATCTTGACCGGGAGTAAACCTGTCGAATGCTGGTTGCTCCTCATCGATCGTGGTGGTAACCGTGGTGGCTACCTCTGGATCTTGTGACTCTTTTACAACACGCCTTATCTTTCGTTTGGCCTCTGCAATCTGTTTGTCGCGTTTGGCCTGTATTTTCTGTAGGGCGATGCGTTCATCTCGATCGCGTTCCGCTTGTGACATCTCAGGCGACCAAGGTTTGTTAGCGTCTATGCCGCGAACTCTCCAATCAAAAGAATTATCTACGTTAGCTGGCGTGCCTTGAGGAGAAACAACTCTGCTCATCCCCGGTACGTATCCAGTATCTGGGCCTAGTCCAGTTATGGGATCTCTGAATGGCGCTGCCTCAGCCGTAGCCTGTCCTACGCTAACACCACCCGGTAGGGTAGCCGGCGGTGGAGCATATGCACCAGCACCATAGGCTTGCTGTAGGGCTCTGACGGTATCCATATACTGCTCTTGCCCCTCACGCGCAACTTGACCTCTGCGTGCAGCAAAACCTTCTACATCTGCGGCAGCCTGCTCTGGAGTTTGTTGGCCCCTACGCTGCATGGCAGCTAACGCTGGATTGGTCAGTGCCCGCTGTTGAGAGGCCGCTAATTCTGCCTCCCGTTCTGCCCGGATCTGATCCATATTAACAGGGGGCGCGCCCCTTACCTCCCAGAACCCACTCTTACCTATCTCTTCAATTATTTGTTCATCACCGGGGTAGACAGGGATCCCCTGCATCAACAGCTCTATATGTTCATCAGAATATCTTACTGGTTTAGCCATAACCTACCCCATCAGTGAGCCGCGCCGTTTACGCAGCCACGGAGAATAATCATTCATGTCAAAAGCCATACTAAAATCACCGGGCCCCGGTTGACTCTTTCTTGGCGCTGGTGCTGGACTAATATCATCATAATCAGGGATGCCAGAAGCAATAGCATCTGACAACCACTCTCGATCTAGCTCAGCCATGTTGGTTTCAAATTCTACGGGCCCACGTTCCAACGCTTTGTAGGTTGGCCTACCACCACTCGTACGACCGCGCACCACCGGATCGCTTGTTTGCTTAGTAGTGACTACTTTGTATGCCGGATTACGCAACCCTGCTGCAGCCTCTTCAGCACTGAGAGATCGGCTGGCTCCACTCAATAGCTCGTCCAACTTTTTCTGGATATCTGCTCCGCCCACGACCTATAACCCCAACAACGCTGGTAAGATTGACCCTAACATACCGCCGACACCCTGACCCGGTATGGTCTGGGTGGTGGTGCCACCGTAGTTTCCAGCGATCGTGTTCATGTACTGGTTGAGTGCGTTGTAATCTCTCTGAGCACCGTAGTTGTACTTTTGCATAGCTCGATCTATATTGGCCTGAGTCATAGCTTGACGCTCTCCGCCAACATCCCCAATAGCGTCATACATTCCTAACGGCGCAGACATGATAGATGGGTAGGCACCTAGTCCAGCTTGACGTTGATCTAAAGCCATCTGTGCTGCAGGCAATCGTTGCCCCTGCGCAACATCGTACGCACCGCCGTACATACGGGCTAAATTCTGTCCTAGATTTTTACTTGCAGCGTTGATCACATTGGCTTGCGCAATGTCACCACGTGAGCCACCACCCGGCTGGTACTCCACCATCTGCTGTCGTACCGCTGGCATATTAGCTGCGATCTGACTTAAATAGTCTTGGGCGTAAACATTAGATAGCGCTCCAAACGGTGTGCCTTGACCGGTGCGAACGTTGCCCGCTAGCAGATCTTGGCTCTGTTGCTGAGAAAATGGGGTGGTGCCCGCCATCTGTCCAAGCAGTGCGTTCTCTGCTCCTGCCTGCATAGCACCCGCACGCGGGCCCATAGCGTAGCCAAGCGTTGCTTGTTGCGCCGCAGTCTGGCTGGGGTCGAACCCAGCTAGCGTAGGCCCACCATAGTAGGCTGGCATTCCACGGTTGTATAGATTTGCTGCCTCACCAAACCCACTTTCTAGGTAGCCACGTTGGGCTGACCACGGTTCAGTGGTGGTGATTGTTTCTCTTGATCCGCCTGCCATAATTATTTCCTCTTTTTTATCCAGCCCTAACTTCTTTGATTCTTTTTGAGTCTGCTTCTTCCCTTATTAAGAGGCTTACCAGCCCCCTTGCTTGTTGTACGCTTTTTTACTAAACCTCTCTCATGCGCTGTAACCGAACCGCTAGCTGGCACTCTCTTATACGCTTTACCAACCGTTGCTGTTACACCTTTTGTTGCCGCGCTAAGGGGAAACTTTTTCTTTATCTTCTTCCTTTTTGTCTTACCGCCATATGGAGTCTTAGTTGTAAAAGTTTTTCTTAATTCACCAGACATAATTATTTCCTCTTAAAATCCAAGAACGCCAGTTAGTGGATATTGACCTGTTGCACCAAGTGGCGCAATTCCTGTTTCATTGGCAAATGGTGTCGCTAGGTGATAATTCGGGCCTGTTGCTTGCCATTCGGCTGATGTCGCCGGCCCACCAGCATAAACACCACCGGCCTGATATGGATTGTATGGATAGATCGGTTCTGTTAGATACCTTGGTATTGCTGTATTGACTGTAGTTGCTGGCGCATTTACAGGTGCGACCGGGAATCTACCCGCAACTGATGCTGGATTAACTGGATTAGAATATGTTAATAAATTAGTATTTGAAGCAGAAGGTGTCGTATTTACACCCAACAAAGTGTCACCAGAAGGTGTAGATGCTAATGTTGAATCTTGGAGTAATCCTTGATTCTTCGCGTGCATATACTTTGTATAGTCCATAAACGATGCGAACGGTATACCTGTGTCTGGATTTATTGGCGGCACGTATCCCTCTGGTTCTCCCGGCGCAGTTACTACACCACCATTATTATCTGTAGTTCTGCTCGTATCACCAGAGTAAGCTGCCGTAACTTGGCTGCCGGGTGGAATAAATGATACTGCTGGGATGTTGCCTCTAGGCTTATCGTAATTTATTAAGCTAAGTGGGGTGTCTTGTCTGGTTGCCCATGGCTGGTAGTATTTACCTCCACCAGATATTATCTCTTGCTGAGATTGCAGTGGAGTATCTTGAGGCATAATGTCAGACCAGTCTAGTGGTGCTGACCTGCGGTATGGATCGGTTTCCATCATCAGCCCACCAAAACCTGTGGCACCCACTCCGGTGGCTCTGGTTATGTTTCCACCTGTAGTGACATCTGTAGTTCCTGCGCCGAAAATATTGTTTAGGTCGCGTAACCCTCTTTGTCTAAGTGCAGATTGTTTTCCAGATGCATCTACATTTATAGGCGCTGCACCCTTTACCCCTGATGGAGGTGGCGCCTGACCTGAGCGTTGATTATTTTCCCCAGTACCTTGACCACCCCAAGTTCCGCTGGAAACGCCATCTTTCAATGAACCAAGTTTATCATCAAAGGTAACAACAGACCCATCCTTCTGTGGATAAAAATCATTAGAAGAATTTATTGCTGTCTCCGCCCAAGATAATGGAGATTTATTTACCTTCCATTCGCCAGAATGAACCTTGCCAACATTGGGATTACCTTGACCTTTACCACCCTTTACTGTATTAAAGGCAGCAGAGAATAGTGCATCATTAGCACCTGACCAGTCACCAGCAGCAATGTCAGCCTTTAGACGGGCATTGATCTCATCTCTTTTACCCGCGTCTGCAACAGCAGAAAGAGGTATATTGGTTCCGAAAAAGTTTTTGCCTTTTGCGGCTTTTGTAGTTTTACCTTCCTTACCGTCTACTTTGGCCTTACCTACTATAGCTTTCTTTACAGTTGTCTTAGAAGTTCTTATTTTATTGGCCGCATCTCTTTTTCTTTTAGCGGATGCCTTTTCTGCCTTAGTCGCAGTTTTAGACTTCATAATTTTTGCCGCAGCCTTCATTCTGTTTGCTGCTGCTTTTTTCTGTGCTGTTGTTGCCATATCAGTGCATCCTAGCCGTGAGGTCTTTTGTTATTATGTGGTATGAGCATTTCCAATCCTGTAGTATTCTAAGCCAACCCTTGCGACCCCAGCACTCTAGTGAGGTGCATCCCATGGACAGCGCCCACCCCTCTATTAGGGGTAGGAACTCTATCCATTGTTCCATCTTATCTCCAGCTATGGAGATTATCCTAACCACGCGCTTGCGTGGATACGGGATAATCTGAGTCACCATAGATGCGTCTAGCTCTCCATCATTTATGGCCACCCACAGTTGCATCTGGCCCTCCATAAGGTATGGGTAAAAATCTTCCGCACCCATCTCACCCTCAGAGTGCGCCATAGCCATGTCCAGATGTAAGACAACTTGATCCCAGATAGGTTCAATATCCTCTGGAGCTACCAGTATGATCTTATAGTTTGACCCACGCTGTTGTGGATTCTTTGAAGAAATAAATTCCCTCGCCCGATCCCGGATCCCAATTTGTTCCGTCAGCGTATCGGATGTCTCCTCCTCTTGGTCGTGTCGGCGCGACATTCGTTCTCTCCAGTCTAAAGGTTGCTTGGTTAAAAAACACATCACCAATTCTTTTCAGTTCATCAATTATGTATACACCAAGGTCTTCCTTATCAATTGGCAGTGGCCCCGGCTCATAATGTGTTACCGATTTTACTACTCGATCTGCATATGTAGCCATTACCTAGATACCGATCCCCTGTTACCCGCGTTCTTTATATCTAACGAATAACCATTTAACTGCCAAGTTGTATCAGTGGTGGATTCAAATTTCACACCGATGTATTTTCCGGTTACCCTGACAGGGACTTTAGATTGTGTATCGGGGTTAAAGGTATATGGGCCTTCCCAAGTTATAGCCTGTTCAGTAGACATCTGATGACCAACATAAACATTAACTGTGTCTGTATCTGAATCTGGATTCACCTTCATCTTAGGCCAAACGGCTGATACACGCTTAACCATTGATTGATCTGGATTACCCTGCTCATCCATTGTTAATCCAGTTCTCTGGATATAACTGTTCATGTCTGTGGTATCTTCTTGGTTGCCAGAATTATTTCTATAAATCTTTGTGTCTGTTGGTGATGCCATAACCAAAGTTTTACCAGCAAGATTGAAGAAAGATGTTGCAGATGACTCGTTCCAGTTTAATGTATCAGTATCCCAATTGGTTGTAGCAGCATTCCAAGAGCCGGGCGCAAGGGGATTACCCTCAGTACCATAGCCTATGAAACCAAGATTGGGTAAATCCCTTTCTGTAAAAGCCCCATTAGACCAGTTCCAAACCAAAGCCTTATCGCACTGAGCATTAGTTACATTTGATTGCGATACATAACAGGCCCACATTTCCGTGTTTCCGTAATCCGCAACCACAAATGATTTCTGAAAGTCATCACCAGAAATATTATTAAAGACATGATCGCGCATTTTATGTGGCAATAGAGACTGTAATCTCTGTCCATCATTGATGTACATATCACCATTCCCAAATATGAAATGTCCACCATCAAACTCCGCAATACAGTTCTTTGCAAGTGCGCCCACATTTGGAGATATTTGACGGAATTGGAAGATAAACGGAGTTCCGATATACGTCATCATATAGGTAGAATCTTCCTTGTAAATCATAAAAGAGTCACCAAGGGGAAGACCATCAAGAATCTTTCCCTTGCTATCTTCTAAGGAATACTCACCAGCATCTACCGTCGCATCAGCCTCATTCCATGAAGCGGGTACTGATTGATGTGCAGCCTCTGTAGACCACTTGACCATATCCCTAAAGTTTGCTGATGTTTTTTGTACATTCAACGCTATAAGAAACGATCTAAAAGCCCTGAGTGAAAAACATTCTGTACTGGCTGGCCAGTTGGTTAGATCTGCCATCTTGGTTGAGGTAGACGGAACCCCAGCAGTCAAATCCCAAAACTGAGGATCATCATAACCGTTGGCCATAATAAGAATTCCACCTAATACTGTGGATGTCCAGTTCTCAGCAGCGGTTGCGCTATAGTCTCCACCAGAGGCTCTGGTTATATCTGTCCACTCTGTACCATTGTGGACGTATATTTTAGCCAGCCCACCAACAATCCAGTAGTTAGCACCGGCTACTTCTAGGTTCGTTATGTAGTATGGGGCAACCGGGCAAGTGGCCATGACTTCCAGATAACCCGGAGATTTCTGTATAGCCCCATGCTCTGCTCTGACATTGTTTCCTTCAGACCAGACATTGGGTGGAAGCTCCCAAGGATTGATATCCTTGACAATTCCCATCTCTCCTACATTTTCAATTGGTATTAGAGCCATATTACATCCTTAAAATTATATTTCCTGACACGCTAATTCTGGGTTCATTTGATTCATTGTTCTCCACTGAATGCTCTAAATAAGATGGGAATATTATAAGTTCCCCATCTGATGGAGATACACCATAAGTCCCATGTTGGAAATCATTATTAAAATTTTTCAGAAATGAATCTCTTGGTCTGGACACTCTTCTAAGTCTTGGATCAGAGAATACAATATTTCCACTATTTTGCGGAACACTGACATAGTAGCAAAAACTCCAATCTGATTCTCCATGTATATGACTCATATTAAAATCTTTGTATCGATTTATATTAGCCCACATATTATCGACGTACATTTCCAATTCATCTTTATAATTGTTTTTATTAGAAACCTCTATAAAACTCTCTTTAACACACTCTACGATATTAGAAAATCTTACGTCATCAACCAAATCATCCGCGCTTTGCCATCCGCCAACATTCGAAATTTGTTTGGGGGATAACCTTCTATCACTACCGGGTGCTGCATACGGCTCTACTTTTTCTTTTTCCAGAATAACATTTTTAAGTTCTTTATTATCTATATAGTCAATTTCTTTCATCCATATTTCTGTTGGGAATATAACTTTATAAATCATAAAGTGATCCAATGCCTATCTTCGCAAATGCCCCCAGAAATAGACATAGGAAAACTCAAAGACAATTTTTTATCTGACAGTGGGGTAGATTGGTGATATACATTAGCGGGAATATATACCACATCGCCTGATGACATATCCACGTCTACAGAAGGATCATAATATTTATCTAGTGGATCATCTTTACCCCAAATTTTAAAATTTACCATTCCATCTAATAATAAAATTAAATTATGGGAGTCATCTTGGTGGGCGTTCAGTCCCTCCTCACCCTTTCTGAAGGAAAAGAAAATATGAGTATCAGTGGGGAAGTTTGTTATCTTTTCCAATTCCCCGCAAAGAGAATTTATAGACTCGTTAATTCTGGAACAATCATGCAAAACAGATACGCAATTTTTTACTTCTTTATGCAATAATTTTGGAGGGTAAGTATCTCTGTCAGATAACCACCATCCAGCAATCCACCTATAACTCTTGGAATTTAATAATCTAAGCCTAGAAGAATTAACAAATGGTCTTAAATTTAAAATCCTCTCCAATTCATTCCAAGAAAAAATTGATGGGTCTATAGCATTTTTCTGGTGAAATGGTTCTCCTATTTCTATTTTATTCTCTAAGGAGGAACCTATAAATATATTATCCACCCCTAAGAGGTAGCCTCTTTATTGTTGGGCCTGATTCAATTTTCTTTTCAAAGTAACGCCTTGTACCATCAGGAGCCTCAGTGGTAATCATTTCATCTGGATGTTCACGCTTCTCTTCTGAAGTCTTTGGATACTTTGCTTTTATTTCAGCAACCTTGGTTTGCCATGCTTCTAACCCATTCTCTGTAATAAATGCAAGTTGATCTTGTGTTGACCCATACTCAAGTATCCTGTTTTCCAGCCAAGTATTCTCCACTAAACTCCAAGTATGTTTCCAAACGTCACCATCTAACGCTGCTTCACCGGCTTCCGCTACATAGCCATCCTGAACAGGAGCTGGAACATCTTCAATGTCCGACTCAGTTAACTCGTCCAAAACCTTTGGCTCTAGTGTCCAAGAACGCTCCCACTCAGTTCCATTTAATACAATACCACCTGATACAGCATTCCAACCAGCTTTTTCCGGGGCATTATTTTCTTTGACTTCCACAACATCATAGGATTGAGCGCCAGCAGTAGATAAAAAACCAGTTGGAAATGAAGTATTAGGATAGTCTTTTTTTAAGTCATTTATACCGTAGGGGTATTTAACGACATTACCGTCCTTAACTTTTGCATACATTATTTGATCCCTCTTTGTTAATTAATTCCATCAATTATTACGAGATTTGAATGGTGTGAGTTCCCCCAGCTCCGCCGGGGCCACCTCTACTAGTTTGCCCAGAAATTCCTCCAGCAAGACTTAGAGTTCCATTGTTTGTAAAAGTCCCAACATGGGCAAGAAATATAGCCCCGCCACCTGACGCGCCGCCACCACCAATCGTTGTTCCACCATCAGAACCGCCACCGTTGGAACCCTTGGCGGCAACAGTTCCGCCAGATTCTATCGTCAAATTTCCACCAACTATAAGATACAATAGACCACCACACCCACTCTGTCCAGTTGATCCTACACCACAACCTGCTGCACCGGGATTTCCTGCCCCGCCACCAGAGTTCCCCTTATTATGAACCAAGTAATCATCTGCATAATATGTTTCATGCTCTCCAACGTGGAAATTATAAACAGGAGTATCCGGAGAAGTTTTCTTAAACGAGAGGTATTCAACCAGTTCTCTCTCTGACCCACTCTTATGTAGGAAGTCTCCAACTATAATCTCATCTGCTCTTTTCCATCCATCTTGAGTCATAAACGGATGAGACTCTGTTACAAAAGGCTCTTTATCATTAAAACCATAAATCTTTTGACCCTTACTTGTAGTATGGAATAGATGAGTTACAAGATCATCACCCTGTCCAGTCTTCAAGCTATTCCCAATATCAATTTCAGAGATAGGCTTTTTATGCCCATCTGACAGTTCTACAGTTGTGCCATCTAGAAAACATCCGCATTGTCCCGTAGTTCCAGCAGCGCCACCATGATCCGTAGGGGCCGATGAAGTTCCTCCATGCCCCCCGCCAGACCCAGAACCTCCAGCAAAACAACTTCCCTGACTACCTGCCCCAGAACCTCCGTCTTGCCATGATCCCGTACCTCCACCGCCGGTAGATATTGTCGTTGCCCCCGTCGCTCCAGCTGTGCCTGTTCTGCCGGTTGTTGCTCCTCCACTACCTCCAGCACCTCCATCCCCACCAATCCTACTGACCGTTAGGATGTCTCCATTACCGGATATACCTGCTTGATTCGCTACAGCCGCAACAGCACCATTGCCACATCCTGCAAAGTCTGCCGCAGCTAATGTATCTGATCCCCCAGAGGTAATGACAGGATATCTAAGCCCTGTAGAGCTTACAGCGGAAGAGTCAGAACCTCCAGAAGCGGTAGGGTCTGCTTTTGCTCCGCCACCCACACCGGGCCATCCATTATATAAAGATCCGGCAATGCTACAATCTCCTTGAACATAAATTAGCATCCCACGGCATGGCTGATCTGGCCTAAGATGATAACCGGCATCAATTGTTAAAGCCGTATAATTTTTTACAATCATATCTCCATCATAAGAACCGTCTTTGTTTGGTACTGTTAATTCAGTATTAGAGGAGATAGTAACATCCCCATCTGACCCATCACCAAGATAGTTACCGCCGGGGCTAAGACCACCTGCACCGCCAGCTGCTCCAAGTAGTGATGTTTTTTCTGTTCCTAAAGGCATAGTATTCTCCTAACCCATATCCGCGCCAGCTTGAAATCCGTACCATATCGTTCCTGCATCTAAGGTAAAGAAGGTATATACGTCTATTTTAGCAGCACCACTCGTAACATCTGGAGCAGAACCGCCAGCCCAATCAACCGTACCGGGCCATGCAATTGTTCTATCAGAGGAATCTTGCGTCCAGATTAAAGTAAAGGCGCATGATTTTCCGGTTGGTGACGGATTTGAAAATGTGAAAGTTGTATTCTGATCTGGAGTTATAGTAAATACATTACCATCCTCTAAATCAATATCAACAGTGGCAGCGGCTGATAAGGCAGATTTAGTCTCTGAATAATCTTTCATCTCCGGTCTTGTAACTAACTGATCTGCACAAGCTATAGTTCCAGTCATCGTGCCGCCAGCAAGTGGTAGCGCAGCAATGTCTGATAAGACTTCAGATGCACTACGTCCCTCTACGGAGGTAGTCGATATCCTCAAGAAATCATCATCAACAACACCGGCAGCAAACTGTGCCACATCGTATTGAGAAATTCCTTGGGCTACAGACAATTCAGTGCTTTGTATCTCTAAACCACCATTAGCCATTAGATCGGTGCTGAAAGCCGTTCCTGTTAAATCAAGGCCATCACCCGCTGTGTATGTAGTTCCTGCCGGAGTCTGCCATGAGGAAGTTCCGTCGCCATCCTCCCGGAGAAACTTTGTAGCGCCTGATTCTCCAGTAGATAAAACTGCCGTACCTTCTGGCGCAAGAGTTGTTACACCATCTAATAGATTAAGTTCCGCTGCTGTAGTCGTTACCGCTGCTGCACCCAATGTAGTGAACTGATCTTGCAATACAGATTTTATAAGTCTAAGGTGATCATCACCCTGCGACACAGGATCACTAGAAGTCGGATTTGTGTCGACAAGTTGACTAATATATGTCGCTGTTTCTAAGCCCATGATTTTACTCCCTTTTAATAATATCCGCCAGTATTCATAACTCTCATGGCAGAACCAGAATGGCGGTCTTTATTGTCCTGCTCTTGTAAATTGGCAACTGCTTCCTTGTATGCTGTAGCCCATAACGCAACCCGCTCATCATTCATTAAGAATGGTTCAGCCTCCATCAATGCTCCATACAGGTATATATCTGGATTGTCTGTAAGCATAGCCTCTGTGGTATTAGCTGGGGTAAGGGCGGGAATCTTTTTATAGAACATCATCGAATAAGTATAGGCTCCAGCGGGGGCTGGGCCTAACTTAACGGTGGGTACTGGCGTTCCAGAACTATTGTTGGAAAATATAGTATACGCTTGCGGTATACCACTTTGGCTACCAGCCCACATCCGATTCATATTTTCTGGTGTTATATAGGATAATGTTCTTATGGGGTCTGTAGTTAGTGTGAAGTCTATCATTTGAAGGTAACCAGAGGGTAGGGCGTAATCCCTAGTCCCAGCCACCAATTTATCCGCACCGCCCAGAGTGGTAGTGTCTACATTAACCATTAGTTGAAGGCGCAGAACTCGATTCATTCTGGCCTCAGTGAGATCAATAAATTCAGTTATCCTGTCTGTCAGATCACCCCTGTCCAGCCAGTTTGCCACGGCAGTCTGAAGTTCTGCATAAGTTCCAATAGCCATTATCTAGTCATCTCCGTAACGTATACTGTTCCAGCGGCAGATACTTGCATAGCAGATACCTTTTGTCCCGGCACTATTCTCCAGTAGATGGGCCAATCCTTTTCTATATATCCTTTGCCTACTGGTTGAAACTCCGCCCAAGTATTTGTTTGGGCAGACCACGCTGTAGTGACCTCACTCCACTCAACCAAGTCAACTTCTCCACCAAAAGCTATATACGCATCTTCTGTAGCGTTTATCATAATCACGTCTATGCCAGCTCCTACACCCTCTGCCATCTCTGACGATACAGGAGACGTAGTTATAGCTTGCGTTTTATTCGCAAGCCTATAAAGGCCGGGGTCTTGAATTCTAGTTAACACTATCTTGTAAGTTCTGTTACGTAGACCACTGAATCGCTACTACCAGCCCTTAATCCTGCAATCCTGTCTCCGGGGCTAACACGAATATAATGGGGCCAATCTTTTATAAAATAACCACATGAACCAGCAGTAGCCGCACCGCCATCTCCTGTTATTTTAATAAATACAGGCTCACTGGCATTAATTATAATAGCGTAGCACTGTGAGGATACAGCATCACCCAGCAGTACTGAGGTTGAAAGGGCTGTAAACGTATAGTTAAAATTATTTAATCTGTATAAATCCATCTTTATTTCCTCTACAGTTTTGTGGGCGCTGTTTTAAAGTATTTGTTATCTGGGTCGTTGAGGTACTTAGCCAGAAGTTTTGGGTCTTTGTCTATCGCCCCGTTAGTTTCAGTCTTCCATTGTTCATACACTGTGAAAGGTATGGAAGCAACCTTATGCCATTCACCCCTCTTACCAAGAGACAAGCGATCCCCATAAGCATTGTACTCAATCTTATTCTGATCTAAGACTGGTTCAGCATCTTGATGGGTTGTAACTGATATTGTGTTATCGGGCTCATCAATCCATTCCGTATGTCTATACGGCATAACATCTAGTAGTTTTCTTCTAGCCAACTAAAAACCCCCTCCCACCTATTTTTTGACCGGGCTTACCCGAAAAATCGGAAAGGTGTTCTTTGGTTGTCTTGCGTGTAACTTCTTTTTGTTTAGGTGCTTTAGTTTGTACAGCACCCAAGCTATGCTCTAAACTAGATTTCTTTCTCTGAACCATAATGTAAATACCCACTTTTCTCCTTCGTGTGGCGGCATACCTTGATGCAAGGATAAATCATGCGTATGCATATCTTTATCCACATTCTCAAACAGAAGCAACCTTCCACCAATAGCGCCAAATATCATATTCAATTTGGGGAAAGCCGTTCCTCCGCCTACAGAATTGTTTAAGTAAACTATGCCCGTTAATATTCTCTGTCCACCATTCTCAAGATACTCCTCTCCAAGCGCATCGTAGTGAGGCTTGTATTCCTGATCTCCGGTGTACCGCAAAACATTCATAGGCTCTGCCCTTTCTAAAGGGATGCCCGCTATATCAGATACTTTTTTACATATCTCAGGAAAATCACTATGGGGGAAAAATCCACCCGTAGATGTCCTAGCGGTGTCTGCTATGTTGTCGCCCTCTAAAGCAACAGTACTTTTCTCTAATCTATCTTTTGTGTGATCTATAATTGCCTCACATTCCTCTGGTGAAGCAACCCCATCTACAACAACGATGGTTGGGGTTGAGTATGCAAACATATATTATTTACGCATCCCCCCACTGACCAGATAGTTCCTTCCACTCTTTAGGCATTTTTGCATTTGCAGGGGGAATTACACTGTTGCCGGGATCATGGATGGGGGAAGATTTAGCGTTCATTAAACGATCTATTTCCCTATCAAGATCAGCACTACCGCCCCTATGCAAAGGCTCTCTTAGATTTCGATTTCCTACTTGACTTTTCTTGCTCATTATCCTTTCTCTTTTTGATTTGCCTGACCTTTAACATTGCCAGTACCTTCGCCATGCTGGCGAATAAGTTGGTCAACAGGGGCAGCAGCACTGCCACCTTTTCTCTCTAGCCCGGAGTAAGACGCTCTTTGAACAGAAGATGTCTCTATCTTTTCTTTGGGTAAACTTTTTGAAATACCATATGCCATTTTACTATCTCCTTACATAATGTAAAAATACTTGAGCCAATCGCTCACCTTCAAACTTATCTCTCCAGTGTGGACTTTCTGTTCCTTTATAGATAAGCCCGTCACCCGCTTCCAACTCTACTTTGTGCACCTTATCCGTTTCCAGATAGATCGGCCATATATCTTCACCGGGTTCACGCATCAAAGTTAAGGTCACACTGAACTCACAACTGTTTTTGTCAATGTGCCTTTTCAATTCATCTCCCTTTTTATAAACCCTGAGATATGAATAGGCTGGAATAAGACTTTCTCCGGTGTAACTTTCCATGTCTGGAGACAGATAACACATTAGGTTTTTCATGACTAGATCATCATGCCATGCGGGAGTATTCGGAATCTGTTGGTCTACAAACCCGTGAGTCGCCTCTGTTGGTATGGAGTCGGGAAGTGTCGCCTTGTTAAAGGCGTACATACCCAGAAACCCTAAAAGCTCCCCGGTTAATAGCCCCCGAATAACTTTAAAATTAGTAGGCCCAAGAGACATAGGAATATCTTGTTCCACTGGTTACTGGCTCTACCCTGTGTGGGTACATGAAATTAGATGGAAATACAATTAAGTCTCCAGACTTAAACTCTATAACCTTCTCTCCCCACATAACAAACTCACCGCCTTCAAAGTCCTCATTCAACTGTCCTACAATGGAAAGCATTGGAATTCCTTTAACCTTACCATCGAACAAGGAACTAATATGATCGCAATGCTGCGCCATTTTATGGCCTTCGTTATACTTCAAAAACTTTATTATCGAATAACCGTTCCACCCATTAAACCAATTATACTGAAAACTACGAACATAATCTGTAAGGGTAGACTGAAGTTTCCTGACAATTACATTGTTTATCTTGGCTTGCTCATCCTTCCATCCAGATCCAGTATGTCCTAAAAACTCTGGCTCTAAACTTCCTGCGGGAGCAGACTTAACTTCCCTCTGCCATCCAAATCCATGCTCTGGATCATTTGTTTCATATCCTGTAAAGTCATGTCTTTCCCACTGACTCTTCTTTAATGTTTCCAGTGCGGATTTACAAAAATCCTCATCCAGAAACCCCGACTTGTGAAACAAATAATCTTCTATATTTTGTATCATAATGGGTGGGGGCCGTTAAGCCCCCACACCAAACAACGCTATACGTCAGCCAAGAAACCGCTTGATTTTTGGTTCTTGGACATCAAGCCATACTCAGCGACAAGCATCTGTTTAATGCTGTCACCAGTCTTGGCAAGAGTCTCCGTACGGAAAGGACGTAAGTAAGCAACAGCCCAGAAATCGAAGTCGATAAACCAACAATCTCTTGCACGTTGAAAACGATCTGGAATTATTTTAAAAGTTCCAAAATCGCTGACATAAACGTCAACTGCTGCTACAACACTTGCTGGAGCTGCTTTGTCGGCAGCGGTTCGCAACTCAGAAACTGTCTGAGTAAGCGCGGAAATAACTTGTTTATTACCTGAATCAACAAGAATAGTATCCGGTGTGCCGCCATTGTCAAAGCACTCAGCGATAACAGTTTTCATACCAGCTTCCGTCAGCGTACCAACATCGGTAGCATCAGTAGCGGTATTGGTACCGTTACCATCTGAAGCGGAACCTAACCCCGGTGGGGAAGGAGCGCCGCCAAGTGTGTGATAATTTGCCGCGATCCATGCGGGTAAGCCAGCCGTAACTCTTGCAGTACCGGCTGCACCAGCATTTCTCGCTACGTTATCCATTAACATTTTTTCCATATCGCGCTTCATTTCTTTAGCACGTTTGGCCAACTGATACGCTTGTGAACTACGTCGCCCAGCAAAATCTACCGCTTCGGCTGTTCCAGAGGTCTGGACGGCCTTAACCGATATCTGGGTGTAATTCCCTACCCTAGTGGGCTCTGCAACGGCCAATGACTCTGGGTCATTGCCTTCCAGTGAACGGTTAGCAGCCGCTGTTGCCAGCAAATCTGTTTGCCATTCAAAGAAAGTATTGTCAGCAGTCTCTCGACCACAACCACTAAGAAAGGGGGTTTCAGTTGGGGAAATGTTATAGATGATATTGCTTAGGTCTTCCCGAATGCCTACGGCACTAAAAGTCAACCTAGTATTTGTAGGAACTGCCATCTATATTTCTCCCTTATTCTAGTTCTACGAAATCCTCAAAAAGTACAGACGCATCTTTTACATTGCCCGACTCTTTAAGACGCTTCATTTGTGCATTACGCTTAGTCTTACCCTCATGCGTTTTCTTTGTTCCCACTCCAGATCTAACAACCTTGGGCTTGTTTTTTATCTTCTTAGATTTTACATCAGCCTTTTTCATAGCATCATATTTCTGCGCTTTCATCAACACAACTAACGATCTATGATCTATTAATGAACTAATCTCTTCAGTCGAAAAACCTTGCTCCAAAGCATAATCACGAATCTCTATAGCCATAGCTTTCTGTGACTCAGGTTGACCCCATTCGGGAACCTTCTCCACCAGCTTTGAATGTTCATCGTGTAACAACTGCTTCTTAACTTCCTGCATTTGTGCAGCTTGTTTTTGTTGCTCTATCTGCATTGTGTGCTGCTGCGATCGGACTCGTTCCTGCATCTCTCGATACTCGTCACGCTTGCTAATGTATTCGATCGGATCCTCTTCTTTGAGGGATGCCCAATCTACATTTGCGTACGTTTCCAATCCAGCTGTAGAACTTTGAATTACTTGGGTTAAAGCATCTACGTATTGCTGACGCTCTTGTTGCAGACCAGCTAATTCAGAATTATATTTCTCCATACCGGCCTCAATATTTCTTCGCTCTTCTGCCAACTCTTGCGTTTTCTTGGTATAATCTGACTGGCGACTATAGCCTTTCAGAAGCTCGTCAAAGGACACCTCTCGCTCTTCACCGTTTACTGTAACGGCATAGAGTTCTGGCTCTTCGTCTTCTCCTTCGTCAGACTCTTCAGGTTCCTCCTCATCCTCTTCGATTTCGGGATCCTCTTCAGATTCCTCTTCCAATGATTCGTCTTGAGTTTCCTCAGTAGACTCTTCCTCTTCTGTAGGTGCGGCCTCCTCAGCTTTTGGTTTTTCCTCTTCAGGTTCCATCAGGCTGAGTAATGCCTCTTGCGCCTCCCGTACACTACCGGGTGCTTGTGGTGTTACTGCTGGTTGCGGGGCTTCTTGCGTATCCGCCATAATTTTATCCTCTTAGATGAATGGGTGTTGCTTGTCTAGCATCTTGTTCATATGTCCAGTTTCTACTATGGACTTTATATGACCTTGAAGCCTGTCAAGCAGTCTCATCGCAAGCCAGATTGATTCTCTGGCCTCCAACTCTGTAGAGCCGCTAGATTCCCAGCGACCCATTAAATCTTTTTTTAGTACGTCAAATGCCTCGTTAAATAAAACATCGTTTAGGAGATTTTGAGCCCTCCCGGCGCGGTCTTCTTCGTTCATGTATCTCCTATGGCTACGGCGCGGTTCTGTTCACGTTCCAGCTGTAGCTCTGCTACTTTAAGCTGCGCGTCAACCGCGTCCTTTTGATATTCCTGCTGGATCTTTTGGGCTTTTACTTGTACGTCTGCCGCTTTGATTTCCAACTCTTTTTGCTTAATCTGCATTTCCATTTGATCAAGCTGCTGCTGTGGGTCTGGTTGCTGTGGTGGTACCTGTGATGGATCTGTTAGAAAGTCGTTAACGTTCTGGAACCCCATAGCCTTTACAAGTGCCGCACCCATGTTGTACATGTTTTGTGCGTTTACAATTGGCAACCCGCCTTTCATGGCCTCACCCGCAAACTGCAACATAGCAGATAGGTGAGCCATCTGCTGATCCTTATTACCGCTACCTAGAGCCACAGAGACAGTGCAATCATACTTATCGCGCCATACGTCAGGGCGTACCGGAACCCACTCGTTACGCAACTTAACCACACGTTCCTTATCTTGATTTTTATGTAGAAGCTCATAGATTGTTATCATCAAATCCTTTACGCCAGTCTCTGCAAAATTTCTGGCAACCAATTCAACCCTGCTCTGCGCTGCAGACATAACAGCATTTACAGCGGTTGCTGTTGTGTGTGAAGTTAAAGCGTTCTCGTTCATGCCCTGAGACATACGACTAACGCCGGCTCTGGACTCTCTTACCCCATCCAGATACTCAAGCATCTGAAAAGAGTATGGTTCAAGGGCGGGCGTAGTAAGCGGAGTTACAGCATTGGGGGATTTTACCCTTACTACACCGCCCGGTCTTTGAGTGAGCAGGTCATCAAGATTGGCTTGCCCCTCTAGAACGGCATATCGACCGAAGTTCTGGTTGTACATATTATCCATGAGGTTACGCATTAACGTGGACTTCATTAACTGTAAGTCCATCACCAAGTCTGCAATAGACAACCCAAAGAACTTATGCGGGATTTTTATAGGAGTAATGGAAACAAATGGAATAGAATCTATCGGCTCATTTGCCAACACAGTAGAACCAACCGTACACAACTTTCTTAGTTCTGTGATCCCGTCACCGTCATAATCTGTTCTAAGAAACGATTCATGCAACCAGTAGGTTCTTAGACCGTCCTCACCATACGTGGGGTCACCGCCCCATCCCTCAAAGAACTGAGCTGACTTATCGAACTCGTAGCGCTCAAGCCTTTCCCCTGAGAACGATGCCATGTCATCATCACCAGCTCCTAAATCCTCGTGTTCAAGATCTTGATCTGGATACATCTCCCTAAGTTCGGAAAGAGTTTTCAATACCCTATGGCAAACAAATCTAGCTTCTGGAATACTTTTGGCTTCACGGGAAATAAGGAATTCTGATGGCGGTATATTTTCTATCTTTACCTTGCCACCGTAATCGCCACGCTGGATCACTACATCATGCAGCATAGGACCGGCTGTTTCTACGGCCTCTTCTGTAACCCCCAGCATTTGAACTACTTCAGCAGATTCATACTCTGTGTCTTGATATTCTGTATGCTCAAGCACTTCTACGCTAGGGTCGGACAGTAACGACTCGAACTCCATGTCGTTTAGACCCTTGTACTCCTCTCTGTTCCATTCCTCGTAGTCATCCCACCAAACCTTGACTATGCCATTCTTGCTAAGCAGAGCATCAGTAAACCATGAGTAAAGGATCTCCCAACCCGGATTGTCTTTAGTAAAAACGTAGTTTACGTAATCTGTAGCTTGGTCGGCCATGGCAACATCTTCTGGCCCATGAGGATTAAACTTAACCATCTCATCTCCAGCGGCAAACACACGCATAAGGGATGGCTTTATCCACTCTATGGTGTCTTGAACAGTGGAATCTACATACTGGCTACGACCATCTACCTCGTTACCAAATGGTAACCCATAGTAGTATTTCATAGCCATTTCTCGCTGATGAGAGATAGTATCCCCCATATAACCAAGAGAGTCACTAATTTCCCCCCTGATCCTAGTTACTAAATCTTCTTCAGTTATTTTTTCTTTAGCCATTAAATGATTCCATAATCCTTGTATTCAAGATCTTTTGTCCATGTTGGATCTTCTCCAGATACTGCGAACCTTAAAGACATGGCTGCGTATCGTGTGGCGCTCATCAGGTCATCACGTAGGGGAACAATCTTTCCCTCCTTGCGGTGATACATTCTGAATTCCTCCCACCAGTCGCCCAAGGTAGAAAACACCTTGAACTGATCATTTTCCATTCTCTGTAGCAATGCCATGATCCCCTCCTCTATGGAATTGCCGCCCTTTTTCTCCCCAAGAGCTGGGGGATTTTCAAAGTGAAAAGCCAGAAAATTACACCCCAAAGTTCTATATTGCTCTGCCAGACCCGGATTACCCATGCTGTCTCTACGGTTGCCATCATGTGGCCAGCAGATAGGTATATATTGTGGTCGTGTATTTATGACGGCTGCATGAACTGCGGGCGATGCTTTTGACTGCCGATAGCAATCATAAAGATACACCACGTCCTCATCGCGATCCCACGCCAACCACGCGCAGGCTGTTGGGTGATCAAACCCGAAGTCTATGCCGCAGATGCGCGGCCAATGTGGCTGCAGATGCACGGGATCAGTGATAATCTTCTCCTCCATCACCGGAAACACCAACCCACTACCGATGGATGGACGCCCATACTTACGCATCTCTCGCTCGTGTGGGCTGTAGCTGCTCAGGATCTGCTCCATAACCACCTCGTTGAGATGGCCTGCAGCGCCGTGCATACTCATTATTTTTTCTGACGCATCATCCCACGTGGCGTTTACTATCGCCTGACCGGGCTTTATGTTGTTAATAAAGCTGGCCACCGTTTCGGTCATGCCCTGCTCCGGGGTAAAGGTCATGTAGACCATCCCACGGCGATCAAGGGTTCTGGTAACCGCCTGACTGTAGAGATCCCGGTTGGGCTCCTCGTCCAGCCATATGCAGTCCACACTGCGACCCTGCCACTTTTCTATGCCCATCTCGTAGGCTTTGAAAAATAAAGAGGAGTTCCCCCCAGAGACATGACGAATAAGTGCCATGCTCTTGGCGTTGGGTACGCCGGGTTTTCGTTCTGTCTTTATGATGCAGCTTCTTGGTATAGCGCCAGAACCAAAAGCCTCTGGATCATCCGGGGAACCCAATAGTTCAAACTGTACAATATCGCGAGTAGTCTCGTTGCTCACCCCGCCCGCCCATGCGACTATAGGCTGTCTGTATCTGCGACCGTTCCACCATGACGGGTACAACCCTGTAACGTGATAGGCTAGC